>ERZ795054.39-NODE-39-length-249636-cov-18.246938_pt1 | contig 249636 bp, 162 predicted proteins | sample MGYA00375138_ERZ795054 | MGnify/ENA primary metagenome ERZ795054 (study PRJEB30183, sample SAMN05720215) | anaerobic digester metagenome | isolation source: active sludge of municipal wastewater-treating anaerobic digesters | place: USA | collected 2014-12-23 ... | reverse complement strand
GCAAAGTTTTTTACCGTGTGTTTCGTTAATTCATTTATTAATCCTTTAAATATGAATCCGTGAAATGGTAATATTAAATACCAGTATAGCCTTCCTTTTAATCCTAAGGGTCTGAATGAAGCAGTTTGAATCAGAATATTATCCTGTATTTTAAATTCTAACCAAGCCTCTCCTGGTAATTTCATTTCTGCAAATAGAATCAAACGTTTCTCATTTTTGTTGGCATAAATAACTCGCCAAAAATCAAGCGTATCTCCGGCATGAAGTTGTTTAAGATTCGTTCTTCCTCGTTTTAAACCTACTCCACCTGAAAACTTATCAAGTAACCCTCTGAGTTTCCATAACCAATTAGCATAGTACCAACCCGTCTCACCTCCAATTTTCCAGATTCTCTCTATGCACTCTTCCGTATCTTTGACTTCTCTTCGCCGAACATCCTTAAAACAGCCAAATTCGGGTACTTTAATGTAATCCGATATTCTGTAATCTAATCTGCCGCTTATGGTTGAATCTTTCCAGCTTGAAACAATCTCGTTTTGTTCAATTTTGTTAAAAGCCTTTTGAATACATTCTTTATATGATAGTGGTTTAATTTGAAGTAGCTTATTGATTTCATTCTCTTTTGCAATCACTTCTGTTTTCATGCTATCAACCAAAGAGATAGCAAGTTTGTATGATGTAGATGTAATAAAATACAACCAGTATGATGATATTTTTGGTGACATTACAGGAACCGTCCAAATAATCCTTTTAAGCCCACGTACTTCGGCAAATTTTAACAACATTTCCCTGTAGGTTAATATTTCATCACCAGCAATATCATAACTGTTGTTGTATGACTTTTCATTTCCCAATATGCCTGTTAATATATCAATGACATCGGAAATCCCAATTGGTTGACATTTAGTATTTAACCATTTTGGGGCAATCATTATTGGTAACTTCTCTACCAAATCGCGAATAATTTCGAAAGAGGCACTTCCCGAACCAATGATGATTCCCGCCCGCAGCGTTGTGAGCGCAAATCTTCCTTTACTTAACTCCATTTCTACATTTTTCCTTGAATTTAGATGTTTTGATAAAGTCTCTGAGTTTACTATTCCGCTTAAATATATTACTTGCCTGGCATTAGTTTTATTGATGGCTTCCCTGAAGTTAATTGAAGATTGCTTTTCTAATTCGCTATAGTTTTTTGAAGTTGACATTGAATGTACCAGATAATAGGCAAAATCAATATCTTTAGGAATAGCATGAAGGGTTTCTTTTTTGATTAAGTCTGTTTCGATTACTTGAATCCTGTCTTTAATCGATTCTTCAACGTAAAATTTATTTTTGTCTCTGACACAACATATTATATCGTAACCTCTTTCAATTAAGATAGGTAATATTCTTTTTCCAATATATCCTGTTGCACCGGTAAGCAATACTTTCATGATGTCGGTGTTTTCATTTTAATTATACGCAACGTTCTGCAGCTCTGCTCAGTAGCACGTCATACATGCTTCATCACGATCAACAACTGCCAATTTTCTGCGGGACACTGCCATTTCAAGTTGTTCTTTAACAGGCTATTGGGCATAGGTGTTGTTAAGTCATGTTTTCATCTGGAGCCTTCGATTCCATTATTCTGTAAAAAGCTAATCCAGTGATAGCTCCATACAACATCGCTCCTAAAATTAAAGCAAAGGGACTAATATATGTTGATAAAATTAATAAAGCCCAGCCCATTGCGCTTGCAATTATCCAATAAAACCTATTGTTGTAGTATGGTTTTAATAATCTGAACTGAATGATGCCCGCAATTAATCCTGCTAATGCAAAAATCAAAGATTCCGGGAAATGAACATCCGTATTAAAGATGTTAATCAGTCCCCTGTAAATCTCCAGTTTCCATAAAACAATTCCGGCTGTTATTTCGGCAACTACGAACCCGATAATTAACGACACTACCCAGAAAGAGGATATCCGGATATGTTTTTTTAATAATTCTCTTTGCATAATTCCGGTACCTAGCGCCAACACAAAACCACTGCCTATGTGCATCACGGCATTTGATAAATATGTTCCGTCATCAGCCATTGAGAATCCAAACGCGTCATGAATAAATAATAAGACAATCATGCTGATAAAATAGCTAAATAATATTATCCATGTATGGTTTAAAGCCCATTTTGAATAATCATTTAAACTTTTCATGATAATAAAAATTTATTTTTATGTGGATTCACGTTTGGCCTGCAGCCGAAGGGCAGGTTTTAGTGGTTGGAAGTTAAGTTTACAAATCATGTTTCGAAGTACTTACAATGTTTAGCAACCGATTATCCCCGCCTTGAGCTTGCAGGCTCGTTATACACAGGTATTTTATTATTGATTAATCGTTTTTATCAAATACTTTACTCCAATGCTAATACACGCAAGTCCTTCGCTTTCCCGCGCAATGTCTTCACCCCCTGAATGAGAAGGAGTGTATTCTAATCCTGGGATTGCGTAACCTACTAAATCAGAAAACAAAACATAATTATCACTAATTTTATATTCAATACCTATCCCAAGTTGTCCGCCAATTACGAATGATTTATTTGGAGCTACAGTATTTACTCGAATTGTGGGAATCACACCACCAATTATTTTAAATTTGAATGTATTTCCTATCAGGAAATTTATCGTCAATGGGACCTGGACGTATTTATTTTCAGTAAGATATTGGACACTCCCTACAACTGAAAATATTGCCTTATTGGGATGATATTCAGCTCTTAATCCAATCAGACCATCGTTCTTTAATGCATCCTCACCATGAATGTCAGTCATATTATAAAAACTTATGCCAGTATAAAGGCCTAAGTATTTCTCCTGTGCTTGGATTTTTCCTATAATACACAACATCAGTCCTAAGACGATTAGCTTCGTTGTTTTCATTTTACTTTTGCATATCTTGTTGTAAGTTGTTGAAAAGGACCAAAAATACAAATTTGTTACCGAAAGAGCACTGGAATGTAAAAAAAGTGTATCCAGAGTCATCGGTATAAAGAATCTTAATTCATACTTGACAGGTTTGCATCTGCAAAGCTGTTTAGTATGAGTATACTATCTTAAAATGCGAGGATGATGTTTGAACCGCCGTGTACATGACCCGTACGCACGGTGGTGTGAGAGGCGCTCCCCGTCAGCTACGGCTGGCGGGGATGTCTACTCGATTAGTGGCAGTTAATGTTTCCAAATCCTATCTGTTTAGGTTTAATATCAAGTTTCTCAAACTCAAATGTACAGGAATTTAACTTCAAATCATGCAAGTCATGAAGTCCTTGTTTTATTCTTATTTCCTGTCCATTATCAATCAAAACGGTGTAATACCAACCTCCATGAAATTTATAGTCGGATTTAAATCTAACAATCCCAGTGCTATCAACTTGTCCGTATACACGATGGCAAGTTACTAATCTATATGTTCCATCCCCTTCTCCGAATACTTTTCCATAAGCAAGAATTGAATCATCGGTTATTTTAGAGTTTCTCTGGTTATTCATAATCTTGCCGTTGTTGATACTGATTTTATAAACCACAAATTCAGTAGTTTGGAAGTCAATCCGCTTACTAGCAAATCGAACTTTAACTTTCCCCCAAGTCCAATTAAAATGACCAACAGAAGATGAAATGTTGAATCCACAGTCCAACAAATCAGAGAGTTTGTAACTTTTAATCAACTCGCCTTGCTTAAAGATTAAAATCAGGAATAACGAATCATCGGCTTGTTCTGGTGGCCAGTCATTTATGACAATAACATATTTTCCACTGCACGAGATATAGGCAGTTCTCTCTGAAATCGGACCTGGTATCTCGTATTTAAGTTTTTTAGTAATAGAATTGTAAAGACCCCATTTTAATTCTCGATAAATCTGATAAGTTCCATGCTCATCTGTAATTGTATCAGTTTTTGATTCACTTATTTTCAGAACATACAATCCATTTTTACTTTTAAATTTCCAATTCTGTCTTGGGTTGTCTGCTTTACAGATTACAAATCCAAGCGATAGAATAAAAATTAGTATGTATTTTATCTTATCCATGTTTGTCTGGTTTCACTGGCCTAATTGCCACTAACGGCTGAGGCTATATGCAGTAAGGGATTGCGGGCTACTTACCTGTCCACCGACACTAAATTTTATGCGGGGAAGAACGCTTGAATTACCACTGAAACCCTTATTGCATATAGCCTTTGTTACCGCCTGGTGTTCATTACTTTCATTAAACATTAAACGTTTTTTCAGCAACAAACTTAAATTTATCAGGTTCGTCTTGTATAATTTGATAACCATTTTTAATATAATAGTCTTTTCTCTCATTATACTCAGTCAATAGGTCTGAATAATATTTAAGGAATTTTGAAGAGTTAGTCAACAGCTCTACCATATTATGACCTGAATTTTTATTTAATTCAACTGTAATCCATTCTTTTTTTGTTTGCATAACTGTATGTTTTAAATTATTATTTTCCTGATTTTCTTCTGTTGTCTTCTTTGCATAACATTTGGCAATTCTCGGCACTTGTCTTACCGCCTTCGTGCCAAGGTGTTATATGGTCTCCTTCCATTTGTTCAATTTCAAAATGCTCTTTACAGACAGGACAAATTCCTTTTTGTCTTTCGTATGCTTCTCTTTTCTGATTTGGACTGAACGCTCGAATATTTAAGAACTTTTCTTTGCGAGTTAAAACAAAAATATAAATGCCTTTTTTATTGCCAACATCATCATCTTCCATGAGTTTAGATACTTCTTGTTCAAGTATCTTTGGGTCATATTTTTGGTCTTTGAAGTCATTGTATAGAAAACCCCATTCAATACCTTTCATTTCTCTACGATATTTAGGAAAAACAGCTTTCACCCAATTTATAACACTTTGAAAATAATTCCATAAATCAATTGCTGTCGGGTCGTGCTGATGTTCGGACATATATTCCTTTATTTGTCCGTTGGAAATCCAATTGATAGCTGTTTCTAAGTATTCTTGGCGATTTGCTGAACCGCTCAAGTAATCATCTCCAATTTTTGGGCGACTATTTTTTGAAAAGTATCTTTTAGCATCTGTAACCCATGAACCAGAATAAACTGCATTTCTTAATTCTTGATTTGTAAGTTCTTTACCTGCTATGTTGATGGTTTGAAACCAATCTAACTTTTCGCTGTCTGTTCCAGAACAGAAATAAACCATTAGGGTATAGTCTAATATTTGTTCTTGTTTGTCTTTTGGTAAATTATGAAATGCCAAACCATTTATTGAAAAGTCATTATTTACATACTGGCAAAGAGAAATTGTTCGTTGCTGACCGTCAATTATTTCAAAATTACCATCATCACGAACAGCCCAATACATAACATTTAGAGGAAAACCTTTTTGAACAGTGTTTATTACAGCATTTCGTTCTTTATCACCATAAACAAACTCTCTTTGGTAAGGTGGACGAATGTCTAATTTACCCTGATAACCTATAACACCATCTTCTGCGTTGTCTTTGTAACCGTTTGTGAGGTCGCGGACTTTAATTTCTTTAAGCTCTATGTTCATATTTTTTTATTCTTAATTAGTATTCTTGCGTATGGTACTGTAACTACACCATCTATCATCATATATAAATCACCATCAACAGCACCCCTTTCTTGTATTTCTTTCCTATACTTTTTATGTTCGGGTTTGTATGGTTTAACCCCAATTTCAATTCCTGAATTTGAAATACCTAAACCTAAAATCTCAAACTGATTTGGATTAAATTTATCAACAAAGGTTATTGGTACACCCATTGCACCTTTATAATCCATTGGAATATTCGCAACTTGTGAAACTTCTATACCATTAAAGTTTTCATAATTTGGATATTCTTTTTCATTTCCTTGGTAAGTTTTATAAAGGATTAAATCATCTTTGTGTTTTTTTACTTCCATATTTGTAAACCAACAAGAAGTTGAAACACGTGCTATTTTTTTTCCATTATCGTCAATATGGTGAAATTTTTTCCAATGGTCTGGAACAACGAAAAACATACCTACATTAAAATTTGTATAACCAGTTCTAAGTTTATCATCTTTAATTAGTTTAAAAATCTCTTTGTAAGTAATTGCATTTGTATTTCCGATTATGATAAAATCTTTATTGTATTCTTCTAATTGGGCAACATATTCTCGAAATAATGAAAATGGTGGATTTGTGGTAATTATGTCAGCTTCTTTAATAATTTCAATACATTCATGGCTTCTAAAGTCGCCACTTCCTTTAAGTGGAGTAACAGAATTTTTATCGTGTCTTAAAAGATGTTCAACATCAGCTATGTCTATTGCTCCGTCATTATTAAAATCTTTTACTTCATTGATTTCAATTTTCATTGGCTCTTTCTGTGTTTCATTTTTAACACCTTCAATGTCAAAAAATGAAAGTTGTTTGCCAGCAATTGGCGAACCTGCATAACTTGTTGCTATAAGTTTTTTTAGTTGAAGCAAGTTAAAATTAGAAGCAAAATATTTAAAGAAATTACTCTCGAAAGGGTCGTCTGCGTTGCAATAAACAACTTTGTTTTTGAATTGGTCTTTATAATGTCGAAGTTCTTTCTCAATATCTGAAAGCTGAGTGTAAAACTCATCATTCTTATCTTCTTTTGCTTTAAGTAAATCTCTTTTTGCCATTATATTTTAATCCTTTATTTAAGTCGTAAATTTAAAATTTTAAGTTCATTTGTCCTATCGTTTCTGTCTTTTTACACTTGGCGGTAACATGCCCATACCCGCAAACATTCGTTTATCTTGCTTATACCAGACTTCCTGAAAGCATCCATTATCTGAAATATACGAAAGTTAAGATGGATGTCATGTAAACAAGTTCCTGGCGAAGAATACAAAAATAATGTTTTTTGATGTGTTGACAAGGGAACAATGAAATGAATGGTCGTGAATGCGTGTGGTGAGGTCCGGCAAGGATTATTGGGCTTAGAAGGCGAGGCCCGGAATGCAGGAATGCAAGAATGCGGGAGGGCGGGAATGTGAATGCGGGAGTGCCAGAATGCAAGAATGCAAGAATGTGGGAGTGCGGTAGGGATAATGCGTGAATGCAAGAATGCCAGAATGCAAGAATGCGGGAGTGCAGGAATGCAGGAATGACGGAATGTTATGGGCAGAGCAGCAGTTTTGAGCTGCGTTGGTGGGGGCCGTGGCGGAGGGTGAGCAGGCAGGTGCCGGGAGGGAGGCGGGTAAGATCGACGGAAAGCGGGCCCGCTATGGCATTCGGCCTTTTCTCCCTGTGCAGGATAGCTCCGCTGAGGGAGGAGATGCTGAGTTCAATGTCTCCGCTAAAGGGATTGTCGAGAGTGACAAGGCCGCTCGAGGGGTTTGGCCGGAGGGTGATCTGCTGATTGCTGCCGGGCTGTTCCTGCAGGCCGGAAGCCGGATCGAGCAGGTAGGTCCCGAGAAACAGTCCCCTGCCGTGGGTGGCGGCGCTGACTCTTTTATCGGAATTCCTGAGCTGCAGCATATCCACCCGCACATTGGCGAGTCCCTGGCTGGCAGGGGTCCACCATACATTGCCGGAGAAAAGATTGGAGGTGCTCCATACGCCGAGCTCCGTAGCCAAAAGAACCTGCTGGCGGTTCTGGGGGTGAAAGACCGCCCAGCGGACGGGCATGTCAGGCAGGTTCCCCTCTGCATTCTGCCAGTTCTGTCCTCCGTCGAAGGTTCTCCATACCGAGGCTACGCCGTAATTGGAGAAGCTTACCAGAAGGGTGTCGTCCGAACCTCCCACAGCTACACAAGAGATTGTTGCCGTGGGGAAGGACGGGCTTCCGATTTCCGTAACCTGGGGCGTAGCCTGGGCATTGCTGATCCTGAAGAGCCGTCCGGACATGGAGCCGGCAAACACCCTGATGTTGTTCAGTGTGGAGTTGGGTGACACTTTGATATGCGTGAACGGTACTGTGGTCGCTGTACCCAGATTCAGGAATTGTCCGTTGGCCATGCCGTCGATATCCTGGATGCGCAGCAGGCGGTCCTGGCTGCCGCTGCCGTACATGGGACCGGCGTTGGCATACAGGGTGTTGAAGCGGTAATCATAATCAGCCGGGTTGATGAAATAACCGCTCTGGTATGCATCCACATAATTGAGGAAACTGCCGTTATTAAAGATGTAATAGGTATTATAATAAATTGAAGTGATTAGCAGGCCGGGATCATCCTGGTCGAAAAAGCAGTATGCGCCGTCACCACCGCTGACCATGTCGTTCAGGCTCAGGTCATTTCCGGTATACCACAGGCAGCCGTTGTCCTGCAGTCCGCCTGCCATCATGTCGGAACCCGGCTGGGGTGTGAGGGCGCAGGTGTAAAACTGCAGGGTGGAAAGGTTCTGTGACATTTCCTGGAAGACGGGAGAGGCGGTTCCACCGCTAGCGGTATAGAATATCCCGCCATCGGTTCCGAAGAGGATTTCCTGTGAGCTGCCGGGTTTGTACACCACGGCATGCAGGTCGGCATGCACATAATCGGGACCACCGCCCTGGTACATCAGGGCCCAGTCGGTCATTTTTGTCCAGCTTTGGCCGCCGTTGGTGCTGCGGTTCAGGTCGAGCCCACCGATCCATACGGTTGACGGATTATTCTGGTCGACGCCGATGGTGAACGCATGCCAGGCCAGGTTGGCCCAGTTCCTGTTGTTGTAGTCGGGCGGGATCGACATGGCGGTCCAGGATACCCCCTGGTTGGTGCTTCTGAGGAAATACAGGCCGTTGTACACTTCCCATCCCTGGATATTTCCGGCGCTGATGATGGCGTAAACCGTGGATGGATTGGAAGGGGCACAGGCCACCATCACCCTGCCGGGCAGGTAGAAATCGGGCTGGGCAGGGATGCTGAGCAGGTAGTTGTCAAATACTGTCCATGTTCCTGCCGTACCCGCATCGGAGTAAAGGATGCTGGCGCCGCCCTTGCCGTCGAGGTTGCGTGAGGTGCCGACAAAGATCCTGCCGTTGCTGTTCATGTCGATATCCGACACCGGCCATGCTTTGGTTTCGCCCGTGATGTTTGGTAGCACCTGGGTCCAGCTTACACCGCCGTCGGCGGAGCGGTAAAGCCCGTCGGATGGCATACTGGCATGGGCGGCACCCATGTATTTACCTGAGACCACTCCTGCGTAAACCACGCTGTTGCCGTTTTCATTCCGCACCAGGATATCATTGACGAAGGCGAACTGGGCGGTGGAAGGCAGGAGGTTCCAGGTCAGGCCGCCGTCGGTGGATTTCAGGATACCCACACCGAGGCCGCAGGATTCGCGATAGGTGATGATGGCGGTGGGCGCTTCGCCTGTTCCCACGTACATGACCTGGCTGTTTTGCGGGTCGAAAGCGATACAGGCCACCGAGAGCCCGCTCCAGAAGTCGTCCACGGCTATCCAGGGACTGGAGGGATTGGTGACATCGTTATTGAACCAGAGGCCTCCCGTCACCGAGCCGGCCCAGGCCTTCTTCTCAAGGGGGTCTCCGGGATCCCACTGCACTGCCCGCATGCGTCCGCCCATGTCGGAAGGCACATTCGTCCAGCTGACCACATTGCTCAGGGGATCCGTTTTGCTGTGTGCAAGTGAGTTGCCGTATTTCCAGGCCGTCAGCAGTCTTTCTTTCGGAACCCGGCCGAGGGCCGGATCGAGGGTAAGGAAGAAATCCTGCAGGGCTTGCTGCTGGGGAAAACCCAGCTTCAGCTTTTTCCCTTTGGCGGCAAATCGCTTTTCGGCGGCCAGCTTCAGTTCAGAAGTATCGAGCATGGCAAGCAGGGACTTTTCATACAGCCTTCGTTCCCTTTGGGCTCTTCGTTCCTTATCCCCTGTCCTGAGGATCAGGATGCTTGTGATGAGCAGCAGGGCTCCTGACAGGGAAAATAATGTAATTCGTCTCATAATCTCTTATTTCATGATGATCATGCCGGCGGCCAGTCCTGCCAGCAGGCCTGCACCGCCATAAATCCACCGTTGCAGTTTGTATTTTCGTCGATTCGATTTGAAGTCCTGTTTCAGGTTTTCCAGTGCCTCATCCGAGTGGCGGACCAGGCCGGAAGCGGTTTCAATGTCTTTTCTCAGCGATTCTGCCAGTTGCCTGTTCTGCTCCTGTAAGGCCTGCATCTCACCCGAGAGCTGCTTGTATTTCATCTGCATATCCAAGGCGAAACGGTCGGCATTGCTCAGGGCGGCTTCGTACCCGGCGATGGTTTGTCCCGCTTCACCGGGATCAAGCTTCAGCAGGTAATTGCGGGCTTTCTCGTAAAGACGGTAACGGTTTTTATTGATGATCCAGGCAGTATCGCAGCCGATGAGTATCTTTTCCCCGGCCATAAGCATTACTGCCGGTGCCGATACAAGGCAGCTGCTGTCGGTAAAATGTCTTTCCTGCTGGGATAAAGCCCGGGATGCCACCATTATCATCAACAGGCAGGCAAACCGGATTCCTTGTATTCGGGACAATCTCTTCATATCAGTTTAGAGCGCTTGTAATTCTTTCTGAAGGGATTCAAGGGCCTGCTGGTTCCTTTCTGTATGACTGGCCAGGCTGTCGAGGGTTGCCCGTGAGATCACCTTACGCAGCCTGTATTCCGTTCCGAGCCTGTCGACTTCCCTGTCGATTTTTCTGGCGGTTTCCAGTGAAACTTCGATGTTGGATTTCAGGCTGTCGATACGGAACCTGGCCTGGTTCAGCAGTTTGGTCAGGGAATCCATGTGATGCTGCAGTTCGCTGATCCTGGCGAGCGCATCCCTTTCCCTTGCTCTTTTACTGAAACACAAGGCTGCCGTAAGGGCCAACAGCAAAATGACAAAGAGGGCCAACAAAGGGCGGTTTCGTTTGTTTGTACTCACGCCGGGGATTTTGGGCTAAAGATATGAAGATTTTTTTCATTCACTTAGCGGCAATTGTTAACTTTGCACACTGAAAAATAATTGGCACAGCCGAATGAATAATTTGAAGCACAGGGGCTTATATTCGTTTTTCTTTATTCTGACAGGGATACTGACCCTTGTTTCGGCAAGGGATGTCAGCGCTTCACCGGGGGATACGCATCATGAAGGTCAGCAGCAGGAATTCAATGCCGGCAGGATGATCGTGGATCACATCATTGACAGTCACGAATGGCATATCCTGAGCATCGGCCACACCCACCTGAGTATTCCGCTGCCCGTGATTCTCTGGCATGAAGGGAAACTTGATGTCTTTATGTCCTCGAAGTTCCATCACGGGCATGAGGCTTACAAGGGCTATATGATTTCCCCGGAAGGGGAGCATAAGGGAAAGATTGTAAGGACGAAGGAAGGACTTGCTGAGGAGGATGCCGCCGCTTCCCTGCCGCTGGATTTCTCTGTTACCAGGAATGTGTTGTCGCTGTTTATCAGTGTGGTTCTGTTGCTGGTCATTTTTATCTCCATTGCGAGAAGGTATCAGAAGAACAGGGATGAAGCCCCCCGTGGCCTGCAGTCGCTGCTGGAGCCATTGATCCTGTTTATCCGTGATGAGATCGCCCTTCCTTCCATCGGTCCTGCAAAGTATGAGCGTTATATGCCCTACCTGCTGACGCTTTTTTTCTTTATCTTTTTCAACAACCTGATGGGACTGATCCCGTTTTTTCCTGGCGGGGCCAACCTTACAGGGAATATTGCCGTGACCATGGTGTTGGCCCTGTTCACTTTTGTGATCACGACCTTCAGCGGGAACAGGGCTTACTGGATGCACATCGTCAATGCGCCCGGCGTTCCATGGTGGCTGAAAATACCGGTGCCGCTGATGCCGCTTGTAGAACTGATCGGGGTGTTCACCAAGCCTTTTGTATTGATGGTCCGTCTCTTTGCCAACATCACGGCCGGGCACATCATCATGCTCGGCTTCATCAGCCTGATCTTTATTTTCGGCAATATCAGCGCAGGGCTCGGTTACGGAGTATCTGTCATCAGCATTGCCTTTGCCATATTTATGACACTGCTTGAAATGCTGGTAGCCTTTATCCAGGCTTTCGTGTTCACCCTCCTGTCGGCCCTGTATTTCGGGATGGCCACGGAGGATCACGGGCATGCGGCACATGAAGCAAAACACTGATTAAATATTAACCATTAAAACATAGAAAAATGAGTCTGTTAACTATTCTCTTGCAGGTTGCGACCGATCTGGCACCTATTGCCAAGATGGGAGCAGGGATCGGAGCCGGCATTGCCGCGATCGGGGCCGGTGTAGGTATTGGTAATATCGGCCGCGGTGCCGTGGAATCCATTGCACGTCAGCCGGAAGCCGTGGGCGACATCCGTTCGAACATGATCGTTGCCGCAGCGCTGATCGAAGGGGTTGCCTTCTTCGCGATCGTGGTTTGTTTGCTTGTGGTTTTCCTTTAGGCCCGGAAGAAGGGGAAGCCTCTGCAGTTTAAGGGCTTGCATGCGTGGGAGTTCTGCGGGATGACTGACATGCAGGCGCATTTGAAAAACAATAATACTGACGACCGATGGAATTAGTAAGTCCCGGAATCGGGCTGATATTTTGGATGACCCTGTCGTTTGGGCTGGTGCTGTTCCTGTTGCGGAAGTTTGCCTGGAAGCCCATCATGAAGGCCCTGCATGAGCGCGAAGCCAATATCGATGCAGCCATTCATGCAGCCGACAAAGCCCGCGAGGAAATGGAAGCCCTGAAGTTCAGCAATGAACAATTGCTCAGGGAGGCCAAGGAGGAAAGGGATGCCCTGCTGCGTGACGCACGCAAGGTGAGGGAGGCCATGCTGGAAGACGCAAAATCGCGTGCCAAGGAAGAAGCAGAACGCATCCTGGAAAGTGCCAGGGCCGGCATCGAGTTTGAAAAAATGGCAGCCATGACGGATTTGCAAAACCAACTTGCCCAGCTTTCCATTGAAATTGCGGAAAAGATCCTCAGGGAGGAGTTGTCGGACAAGCACAGGCAGGAAGCGTTCATCAGCCGCCTGATGAAGGATATTAAAATCAACTGAGCGGCCGTATGAAGAATACCAAGGTTGGCAGCCGATACGCACGCGCATTTTTCGACCTCTCGGTGGAAAAGGACTTCCTTGAAGAAGCCCATGCCGATATGCAGACCATCCGTCAAACCATCAGGTCGAGCCGGGAGCTCAGGCTGATGCTTCAGAACCCGGTGATCAGTCCTGTAAGGAAAGCCGCCGTCCTCAGGGAAATTTTCGGCCAACATGTATCCGAAGGCAGCCTGCTTTTCATGCGGCTGCTGGCCATGAACCGCCGGGAAATGCACCTGGAGGCCGTCACGGATGAGTTTGGCAACCTCTACCTTGTACACAAGAATATCCGCCTGGCCCGGATTCGCTCGGCATTCCCGCTCAATGACGCACTCAGGGAGAAGGTTATTGACATGGTGAAAGACAGGTTCCATTGCGAAGTGATATTGCAGGAGGAAACTGATCCGGGGCTGATAGGAGGGTTCGTATTACAAGTGGATGATTATCAGTTTGATACAAGTATGTTAACGGAGTTGAACCAATTACGGAAACAATTCCAGGAAAATGTATATAAAAAAGGATTTTAAAATTAAAGAACATGGCAGAAATTAAACCTGCAGAAGTATCGGCTATTCTAAGGCAGCAGTTGGCGGGCTTCAGGTCGGAAGCATCCTTGCAGGAAACGGGATCGGTATTACAGGTGGGTGACGGAATTGCCCGCGTCTACGGGATGACGAATGCCGAGTCGGGAGAACTTGTGGAGTTCGAGAAGGGCGGGCTGATGGGCATCGTGCTGAACCTGGAGGAAGACAATGTGGGGATCGTATTGCTTGGCGGGTCGTCCTTTTTGAAGGAAGGGGATATTGTGAAGCGTACGGGCAGGATTGCTTCGGTGAAGGCCGGGGAAGGACTGCTGGGCAGGGTGATCAACACCCTGGGCGAACCGATTGACGGCAAAGGGCATATCAGCGGCGATCTTTACGAGATGCCGCTGGAAAGGAAGGCTCCCGGAGTGATCTTCCGCCAGCCGGTGAATGAACCCCTTCAGACCGGTATCAAGGCCATCGATGCCATGATCCCCATCGGGCGCGGGCAGCGGGAGCTGATCATCGGCGACCGGCAAACGGGGAAATCTGCCATTGCGCTGGATACCATCATCAACCAGAAGGAGTTTTATGAGGCCGGCAAGCCGGTTTACTGTATTTACGTGGCTGTCGGGCAGAAGGGCTCTACCGTGGCCAACTTCATGAAGACCCTGGAAGAACATGGTGCCATGGATTATACCATCATTATATCGGCTACTGCTTCTGATCCGGCTGCCATGCAGTTTTATGCGCCCTTTGCCGGCGCCGCCATCGGTGAGTTTTTCAGGGATACGGGAAGACCGGCCCTGGTGATCTACGATGATCTCAGCAAGCAGGCCGTGGCTTATCGCGAGGTTTCGCTGCTGCTCCGCCGTCCGCCCGGACGTGAAGCCTACCCGGGAGATGTGTTCTACCTGCACTCCCGCTTACTGGAGCGTGCCGCACGTATCATTTCTTCCAACGAAATCGCAAAGCAGATGAACGACCTGCCGGAGTCGATCCGGCCGATGGTAAAGGGAGGCGGTTCCTTAACGGCCCTTCCCATCATCGAAACCCAGGCGGGAGACGTTTCAGCATATATTCCCACCAATGTGATCTCCATCACCGATGGGCAGATATTCCTCGAAACACCGCTTTTTAACGCCGGTATCCGCCCGGCCATCAATGTCGGTATCTCGGTGTCGCGTGTCGGCGGTAACGCACAGATCAAGGCCATGAAGCGAATCGCCGGTACCCTGAAGCTCGACCAGGCTCAGTACAGGGAACTGGAAGCCTTCTCCAAGTTCGGTTCCGACCTCGATGCAGCCACCAAGGCCGTCCTCGATAAAGGAGCAAGGAATGTGGAGATACTCAAACAGGACCAGTATTCCCCCATGTCCGTCGAAAGGCAGATCGCCATCATTTTCTGCGGTACCAGGGGACTGCTTCAGAAAATACCGGTGGAAAGCATCCGGGATTTTGAAGCGGAATTTCTGCACCACCTGGAAGAAAAATATCAGGATACGATACTGAATGTTTTGAAAACCGGACAGTTACCAGATGAGGTCGACAAACTGCTGACCTCGGTTGCCAAAGAGATCGCCACCAGATATAACAGGTAATTTAAGGATTTCCACCGCCTATGCCCAGTCTCAAAGAGGTTAGAACCCGGATCACTTCGGTCAAATCGACCCAGCAGATTACCAGTGCCATGAAAATGGTGGCTGCCAGTAAATTACGCAGAGCTCAGAATGCCATCCTCAGCCTCCGGCCTTATGCGTCAAAACTCCGGGAAATGATGGAGAACCTGTCATCCGGAGCGGGAGAAACCGCCATGGCCTCGCTGGCCACACCAAGGCAGGAAGAGCGGATTCTGCTTGTATTGATCGCATCCAACAGGGGATTGTGCGGAGCATTCAATGCCAATGTGATCAAGGCGGCCAGCCAGCTGATCCACCATACCTACCCCGGTCAGTACGCTGCAGGAAAACTTCAGCTGATGATTATCGGAAAGAAAGCGGCAGATTACTTCCAGCGCAGGAAATACCCCATCCTCTCAACCCATCACGAGATCTTCGACAACCTCAGCTACAACAGCGTAATTCCCCTGGCCGGAAACCTGCTTGCGGATTTCCAGTCGAAGCGTTTCGATAAAATTATCCTGGTATACAACCAGTTCAAGAATGCCGCAGTCCAGCGCCTGGTCGTGGAATCCTACCTGCCGCTGTTACCCTCTGCTGCGGAGCCCGAACCTGCTGTGCATGCCAATTATCTGTATGAACCTTCCCGGGAGGAGATATTGAACGATCTGATCCCCAGGTCATTAAGAATACAGCTGTACAAAGCTGTTCTGGATTCCCTGGCTTCAGAGCACGGCGCAAGGATGACTGCCATGCACCAGGCCACGGATAATGCCACAGAGCTGCTGAAGGAGCTGAAGCTTACCTACAACAAGGCAAGGCAGGCTGCCATCACCAATGAGATCCTTGAGATCGTTTCCGGTGCCGAAGCCCTGAAGGGTTAAGCCGGAACCAATGAACATCCATACCGGATTAATGAAACATGGTTAAAAACATCAATACCGAAAAGCATGAAATGTTCATGTTTGAAAAATACCAACCGAATTGATATTACACCTGGACATTCTCCCGCATGAAGCGGGACAGGCATGCGACCATTAAAATCAAAATTATAACACATGAAATCAAAAAATGTAGAAAAAGCCATCAACGAACAGATCGTGGTGGAAGCTTATTCCTCCCAGCTTTACCTGGCCATGGCTTCATGGTGCGAAAAGCAGGGTTTTGCCGGAGCATCCAGGTTTCTCTACATGCATTCAGACGAGGAACGCATGCATATGTTAAAACTGGTGCATTACCTCAACGACAGGGGCGGCCATGCCATTGTTCCTGCGCTGAAGGCACCTCCGAAGGAATACAAGGATATTTTCAAGGTCTTCGAAGATATCATGGAGCATGAAGAATATGTAACGGCTTCCATTAATAAACTGCTGGAAGTCACCATGAAAGAAAAGGACTACAATACGGCCAACTTCCTTCAGTGGTTTGTGATGGAACAGGTTGAGGAGGAGAGTGTGTTCCGTGGCATCCTCGACAAGATCAGCCTTTTGGGTAAGGAAAAAGGCATGTTTTTCCTGATCGACAAGGAACTGGACGGGATGGCTGCGGCTCCGGTTGCTTAGGTTCTGCCTTTTTTCGCGATTGCCTCACACAAACTTGTGTACCAGGCTTCTCCGTATTTTCTGATCAGGGCTTCCTTCAGAAAGCGGTACAGCGGTATGGCTTCATTTCTTCCTTTCACCAGTGCGGGACGGCATACATGCCATTCATGGTAGTTCACCGCTTCACCCGTATTGTATTTCCTGATCCTGACCGGGTAGAGGTGGCATGAAAGGGGTTTGCGCAAAGGAAACACGCCTGCTTCCCAGGCCTTTTCCATGGCGCATCCTGCAATATCGCCGTCAAAATAAGCATAGGCACATTCCTTGCCTTCGAGCAGGGGCGTCACCAGGTTCCCTGCGGGATCGAAGTCTGAGATCCCGTGTAATTCGACCCATTTTACTCCTTCAACAGTCATGAATTCAACCAGTTGCGGAAGATTGTCCCTGATGATTGCCAGCTCTCCGGGTTCGAGAGGGGCTCCGGCGTCTCCTTCCACGCAACAGGCACCCAGGCAGTGCTTCAGGTCGCAGCAGAATTTGACAGTGGCCAGATGATCAGAAACAAGGCAGTTTTCAATCACAAGCATATTATTCAATTTTTAAGCGTAATCCTTCCGTATGAGCCATGAATTCAGGAGCGTACATGCATTCCACCAGGCCGGTGCCATGGGAATAGTCGCCCCTGAGGGTGGCAAACAGGCTGTATTCAAATACCCTTTTCCCTTTTGGAAGGCTTGGAAAAAAGAAATGTGTGGCAGCGTCACGGGTACTCTGGTAGTAGGCAATGCCTTCCTGATACCGGTAAGATGAGATCACATCGCGGGGTTCCAGGCCGGAAGCCCTGAGATCCTTCAGATGAACGTATTCCAGGTCGCGGTCGCATTCCAGGATGATCCTGACCACAAGCTCATCACCAGGCCGGATCGTAGTCCGGTCTGCCGCTTCCAGCATCATTCCTGAAGAAGTGTTTTTCCTGACGAACAGCTGCCGCGAGATTTTAAAAGGCGATCCGGCGGAGCTGATCTTATCATAGTTTTCCATGTATTGCCAGTAGACGGAGCCCCACGCCACACCTTCTCCTTTTCTGACAACCGTGATGTTGCCCATCTCAGGGGTGATATCAGGGGGTTCAAATCTTTTGCTGAAGTAACCGCTTCCGGCTTCCTGTCTGAGTTCCGGATCGGCGGAAGGATCGAGGACCGTTTTCCCGAGCGTGATCCTGACGGAGGGATCCTCCGTGAGCCGGGCGGTGCCACGCAACAGCAGTGCATAACAGGCATCGGCCGTGGCGGTGCTTGTCTTCCAGTGGTTGGTCTGTTTGTGTTTCAGCAACCAGGTCTGCATGTCGTTTACCGAAGCGCTGTCGGAGAGGATTTCATCGAAGGCCTCCATCAGCAGCGCCTGAGCCCCCGGACCGCCCTGGTACCAGCGGTAGCCGCCCTGCAGCTCTTTCCAGTACATGCCGAGTTCGGGATGATGCTGTGCTTTTTCCCTGAGTGAACGTACAATGCGGACAGCAGCCGTTTTATCGCCTTTGCGGTGCAGGGCAAGGGCAAGCATGCCCTGGAGGTAGTGGTTTTGCGACAGCCAGTATTTTACTGCCTGTCCATGATAGTAATCCACGGCCTCCAAGTATGCTGCGGCGATGGGAAATTCCTTTGCAAAGAAGCTCCTGGCATAAAGGTAGTGGACGATACCCGGGTGAAGGTGGTTTTCTGCCAGGCTGCCGGGCATTTCCTTCACAATCCGCTGGTAGTCTTCAGCCGTTTGTTGGTCGAGGTATTGCAGGGCGGCTTGCAGCATGCCGGACATTCCTTCACCGCTTTCGTTCCAGGGAACTCCAAGCTGTTTCAGGTGACCGAGGCCTGCCACGATCTGGCGGGTGATGTAAGGATCGTCACGCAGGCCCGGGAACCAGGGCCAGGCGCCTGAAGGAGATTGAAGCCTGCGAAGCCTGGAAAGCAGGGAAGCCGTTTCCACACTGAGGTTGTCTCTGTTTAAGAGTGCGGCCACCCTTTGCTTTGCGGCAGTTTCATCCGCTGCGTCCCTTACCCAGGGGCTCTCTTCCAGCAGGACAGACTTCAGGCTGTTGTTTTTCTCCAGGGCGGATTGAAAAGCCCGGGGAGATAACAGCGCCCATGAATCAATCACCTCCCTGATCCGTGGGTCGGAATTCACCAGCCAGGAAGCCAGGGTGTTGGCATAATAGCGGTTGAAGAGCTGATCAGCCGATTCATTGGTGCTTTCGAGCAGGTAGGGGATTGCAAGGACAGCATACCAGACGGGATTGCCTGTAAATTCCACCACCAGGGCCTTATGCTCCAGCGTTGTGGAAGGATGTTTCTGCCGGGCCAGCAGTTTGTCGAAATGAAAGGGAAAGCTTCCTTTTCCTTTCACCGGAAGGGGAAGGCTTTCGGTCACGAGCATCCGGTTCGGCAGCACCGGGACCACGGTCTCCTCTCCATCGCTGAAGTCACCGGCCCGGGCTTTAAACCTGCAGTTCATTGCCGAAATCCCCTCAGGTATGATCAGCTGCCAGCTCACTTCCGTGTTCGATCCGGCTTCAGCGGAAAAGGGCAGTACCGCATCAGAAACCACCACTCCTGCAAGCGGTTCAGAAGTCAGGGCGTCGAAACATTCCAGGGAGACATGGCCCTGAAGCCTTTGCCCGGCCAGGGAAGATATTTTCGTTGTCAGCATGATGCTGTCGCCATGCCTGAAGAACCTGGGAAGGTTGGGAAACAGCATCAGGGATTTGCGGGTCAGCAGTTCTTTCACCAGCGTTCCTGTCTTCAGGTCGGCCGTGTGAGCCAGGGCCATCACTTTCCAGCGGGTAAGCGACTGGGGTGCAGTGAAGGAAACGGCGATTTCTCCCTCAGTGGTTTGCAGTTGCGGAAAGAAAAAGGCTGTTTCACGAAAATCGGTCCTGAGCTGTGTGATATCCAATTCTTTGCCCGGAATCGCAAGGGCTTGCTGTTCAGGTACAGTTTCGTCAGCCGCGGTTTCTTCCCCGCGCTCCGTCATGGCTGCATCCTGCGTGCCTTTGGCGGCCATCAGCATCATGTCGCCTGCATCTCCACCTGCCATCTTTGTCCTGCTCATCAGATATCCGCTGCCTGTCCTGTCGAACAGCAGCCGGTCGTACTGCCTGGGAGGCAGGGGTGCTTCCGGCCGGATATGTTCCGGAGATTCCCAGGGGATGGTAAAACGCATGGAGAAATTTCCGGGATTCCATGAACGGAAATGCTGCATCCCGCGGTAAAGCGACATGTCCCAGCGGTGAGGCATAAAAGCATCCAGCGACGCATCGTACATTCCGAGCAGGAGTTCCCCACTGAGCTTTTCGGCTTTGCTTCCGCTGAGTGTGATCTTCCATTGTTCGTTTTCACCCGGCAATAATTGATCCCTGAAGGTCTCAAAGCTGATATTCAGTTCTTTATTGGAATAGGGGATGTTGATCAGCTTGTTATGCCTGAACACCCTGTTGTCTCTTACCATCAGGAACTGTATTCCGAGGTTGCCACGATCCTGTTCGCTGATCTTCAGGGGGATCCTTTTTATTTGCCCTTTGGGCTGCACCCAGGTCCTGCTGATCACCTTATCATCCCTGATCACTTCGGCCATGATCCTGGCGTTTTTCACGCTGCTGCCCAGGAGCAGGGTAAGCGTGGTATCCGGTTCCGCCTTTCCTTCCGGAATGCTGCTCCAGAGGTAATGCAGACCGGGTAGTCCTGATTTGCCGTCAGAAAAGACGCTGCAGTGTTTTTTCAGTTCCACGCTCTGACCGGAGGCATCCGTCGCCTTCAGTTCGAAAAGATAGGTTCCGGCAGGCCATTGGCTGATGCTGCCGGGAATAAGGAAGGTATCCCGGGGTGACTGCAGTTCGCATGAAAAAACAGTCTTCCCCTTTGTCCAGGTGACAGGATCATCTTCATTGTCATAAACATCGTTGGGGAACAGTTTTTTAAATTCCTGTTCCTTCATCATATGGCGGTCGGGCCTTTCCCATTCCCTGGGTTTGAGCAATGCGGGAGGCGGTTCCAGGCGAATGGCGCTGACCTTGACGGTTGCAGGGACTTTTTCCCCTGAAAGATTCCTGGCAAAGATCGGAAACTTCGACGGGAGGGCACGGTTGATCTCTGTGGGCAGGTCGAGGCTCAGCAGCAGCGAGACCCTGCCAAGGGGGATGATGCGCGTGGCATTGCGGGTTTCGCCGTTGATATCAGTTACAGTCACATTGACCTCGAAATCATACACCACCTTCTGCTGTTTGTCGAGCGCATCATCATCCAGGGCTTTAAACTGAAACGACCATTTTCCGTCGGAGCCGGTCAGGGCAGTGCCGTGAGCGATCTCCCTTGTCCGGCTCATGGGTCGTATCCCTCTGAGGTTGAACCAATAAGGAAATCTGGCTTTCCGGATTACCCGGTATTCCAGGGAGGCGGCAGTAAGGGGACTGCCTGCATAAGACATGGCCTGTCCGCTCACCGTAAGCGTTTCACCCAAAACATAGCTTTGCGCAGGCGGATCGATGTTTACTTCGAAGCGGGGTCTTTTATATTCTTCCACCTGTATGCCAAGGTGACCGTTTTCGTTCGACAGCCTCATCCTTCCGTTCAATACATCCTTTGGTGCGGTGAAAATCCCTGAGAACGAACCGTATTCGTTTGTAACTAATTGCAGTTCAGATAGTTTTTTACCGTTTGCATCAAAGAAGCTTACCATGGTGTTTTGTTGTGTTACAGGCCGGTATGCTTTCCCGTTGCGTTCCAGCATGATCCCTTTGAATTGGATGAGCTGGCCGGGCCGGTAAATCGCTCTGTCGGTGAAGAAAAACGTGGTGATCTCCGGTTTGGGTTCCTGGCGGACCTGCATGTAAAAGTTGTAGTAAGACTCTGAGTACAGGCGTTCTGAGCCATATTGAAATACGAGGTAGGATGACTGGTTGTTACGCAGGGAGGGATCCGAGATCAGCAGGTATCCTTCCCTGTCGGTTTTCATGCTTTTGACGAGGCGGTCGGTCCGGCTACGGCTTTTATAGTCGTACTCAGAGCTCCAGACTTCGATGCCGGCATGTTGCAGCGGATGTCCCGATGAACGGTCGAGCACAAAGATTTCAGTGCCTTCGTGCCTGTCTCTTTTTTCCACATAACTGATGTTGGACATCCAGAAGGAAGCATATGCAAACAGATTTGAATCCCTGTTGAAGGCCGCACCATCTGAGAGCAGGATTACATAATATCCGGCCGGCAGGGCCGGGAAGGGAAGCTGGATGCGGTGAAGCTGGAGATCACCGTCATCGGGCAGGGTAAAGGAAGCTGAAGTCAGTGGTTTTATTGCCAGGTAGTGCTCAATGATCCGGTCCGGGGATTCCTGCCTGGTTTTTTTGTCTTCGGCGGGATCGGTTTGCAGAATGCGGTAATGGATGTTTGCAAGGTTCCTGTATTGAAGCAGGCCGGGGAAGGCTGATCCGGGGAGGTTGACCTGGGCGGTTTTCAGGGTGAGGCTTTTATCGTCGAGCTGCTTTGCAAGTTGTTTGCATAGCATGGCCCCCCTGGAGTCAGGATGACTTTTCATGGCTTCGTCACACAGCTGGCGGGCCTGCCTGAGTTTCCAGCGGTGTTCCTCCCGTTCGAACGGCCGGTAGCTTTGCCCCTTTTCGTTGTAAAAAACTGCCAGTCTGTGAGTTACCTCAGTTACGGCCGGATGGTTGCGGAATTGTGTCCGGAGTGCTTCCAGGCTTTCCACAAGCAGGCTGTCCTTGCTGTCGAACACGGCGTTGCGGTGCACATAATCCAGTCGTTTGAGGTCTGCGTCAATCAATGCGGCGGGATTTGCGTCGGTTGCATGGAATGCCAGCAATTCCGCCAGGAGTTTCAATGCAAAAAAGGGCATGGAGAGCGAATCGGGAGTCTCCATGGGTATTTTTATAAATTCCTGATATGATGAAAGATACGCTGGGTTGTCGAAAAGGAAAGTCGTTTCGGGCATGCTGAGGTAGGTCTCCGGACTCATGAGTCTGTCGATGGCCCGGTGGACGAGGAAATCGTAGAGGGTGGGTCTGAGATCTCCTGCATTGCTGTTTGGTTCGAGAATGGCGCTGTATGTTTCGAGGGGGACAGATTGAAGGAGGTTTGCCTGGCTGATGGCCTCCAGGTGGTGGTAAAGAATACGTTCGCTGAGTTTCCGCAGGTCCCAGGTGGCGATATCATCCGGATGTGTTTGGGCGGGTGTTCTGCTGAGCCATTCATAGCGGTGGTTCTCGTAGTATTCCCGGTAGCGTTCTGCGAGCAGGGAATGGCAGATGTTCCGGACGGGGAAAGCTGCAGTTTTGATTTCATTTTGCAGCATACCGATGGCTTTTTCGGTTCCGTCCTCTTCCGTTTGTGAAATGATCCTGATACGATACAGCAACGCTTTGACCAGTTGCGGCAGGTTTTTGTCCCGGACGGCATCCCCGTAAATGGCTTCAGTGATTTCGAGGGCAGATCGGGGCAGTCCTTCCGCCAGGAAGGCATCGACCTGTATCCACCGCTTATAGAATGATTCATCCTCCGGGGGATCGCTTTTCCGGGCCAGGGATGCCAGTGGAGGAATCAGGAAAGCAAAGAGCAGGCAGGCAATGGCAAGCCGGGTCGGATACCGGGAATTCATGGGGAGAAGCATTTGAAACGAATTAGTTGATTTTGGCTTCCAGCGGGTTGGCAAGCATCGAGAAGCCTGTCAGTTCCATTTTCACACTTCCCACTACCACGGCCGATTCACCGAGAATGGGGATGCGGTTGTCGTCGTCCGTGATCCAGAGGGTCATGGGGTAGGGGTTGGAAAAGACATTGCCGGTGGCAACCATGGGTTTGAATTTCATGCAGCGGAATTTGCCAAGGCTTGTTTTTACCACTTCAATGCCGTGATACTGGATCACGGAAACATAGACCGAATCGTCCAGGAAAAAGGGTACGGGAAAGTTCTGGCCTATTTTGGCATCGGTAAAATCAAGGGTTCTTGCATAATAGAAGGCGGAGATGATATCCTGCACATGGGCGGGGATCTTTTTAAGGGCCGTCCGGCTGCTGGCGTATTCCCGCTTATGGTCGAAACGCACGTCATCATCTTTCACATAGCCGCCTTCTTTTGTCCTTCTGATAAAAAGATAGGGAATAAAAGCCTCGGTATCGAAAAAGCTTTCGAAACGGTCGCGCACCTTGAAGAACCAGTCGAAAGCCTTGCGCGACCTGCCTTCTCCCACCACATGGTATACAGGCCTGTTATTTATCGTCTTGATTTCATCCTTTACTTCCAGGGAGGCATAGCCGGCCGTGACTTTACCGGTGAGCATGGCATCATAAAAAACCCGGAATTCAAGCTTCTCTCCCGCAGTAAAAGCCTGGTTGCGGATCTTGCGGGGAGCTTGCTGGGCAGACAGTCCCGTGAGGGATATCAGCAAGATAATCAATATGCCGTATCTGGTTTTCATCTTATGCAAAGGTACATCAATCCGGATTAAACAAAAAGCAGGCCAAAAGTTTGACCTCTTGTTTGACGGAATACGGAAGACGGTTTTGCTGTAATTATACTCATACTTGACAGGTTTGCGAATGCAAAGCTGTTTAATAGGAATAATGCCGCACACCCCTGGATCGAACTTTTCTCGCAAACTCATTCCGTGTCGGTATGTTTCATTGACCCTCTTGACAGGGCTCCCGAAATTATGTATATTCGCTAAGTAATTATTCACAAAATTTTCATACGATGAAAAGAACTTGTCTCCTGTTAACCGCATTGTTTCTCACAGTATGGAACTTTGCGGGGAATGTTCCTGCCGGTGTGGCTTCAAAGGTGGCCATGCGCTTTTTCAAGGAAAAATCGGAATGCTTCAGGAGGGACTGTAATCCTGAGTCATTGAATATCAAGAGCATACACACCCATTCCACAGAGGGGAAGGACTGGTTTCATGTATGTTCCTTCCTGCATGGCGGCTATGTGGTTGTTTCGGCCGATGACCGTTTGTACCCGGTGCTGGCCTATTCCTTTGAGGATGTGTTTGATGTGGGACTGGAGGTGCCAGCCAGCCGTGACCTGATGGAGCAGAATATGCAAATGCTCAGGCATATGGATCTGCATCAGACATTGCAGGATGCCGGTATTGCGGAAAGCTGGGTACATTATCGGGCGGAGGGTTTTTCCGCCAAACCCGCACTGCCTTCCTGGGGAAGTGTGGGCCCGTTGCTGACCACGCGCTGGGATCAGGGCTGGCCCTATAATTACTTTACTCCGCCGGCAGTTTCGGGCGGTTCCGGCGGCAATACCTGGGCCGGATGCATGGCCACGGCCGCAGGGCAGGTATTGTATTATTTCCGCTGGCCGCCCTCCGGGAGGGGGTACACCTCATATATGCCGTTTTCTCATCCGGAATTCGGACAGTTGTCGGCCAACTTCGGGGACGCTGTCTACCGTTTCGATGAAATGACGGATCATCTTTCCAAGGTTAACCTGGCAGTGGCTGAGTTCCTCTATCACATCGGGATCGGGCTGCATATGGATTATCATGAGAACGGTTCGGCGGGGATGGTCGGCCTTGATAATGATTCCCTATGGTATTTCTTTAAGACCAACCAATACCAGTGGTATGAGCGTGACAGCCTTACATACGAAGACTGGATTGCCGTTATGAAGGACAATCTTGACAGGAAGCTGCCCCTGTATTACTCGGGCAACCCGGTTTCCGGTGCGGGCCACGCCTTTGTGTGTGACGGCTACCAGGATTCCGCTTTTTTTCATTTCAATCTCGGTTGGGGCGGTACCAGCAACGGCTATTATTACATCAGCAATGTCCAGGGCTTTAATTATGAGCAGGTAATGGCCGCGGAGGTATATCCCGATTCAGTCAACTTTACCTACCCCCCCTATGCTTCGGGAACGGATACCCTGACCCACTGGGAGGGGAGCATTGCCGACGGAAGCGGACCGCTGAACGACTACCTCAACAATACGGAAGCATATTGGCTGATCTCTCCCCAAACCGCGATGGATTCCATCACCAAGATCACCATCACCATGGTGAAGCTTGATATTGCGGCGGACGGAGACATCCTGAGGTTTTACGACGGGGACGCCAATACCGCGCCCCTACTGGCAGAGCTGACGGGTACGCTGATCCCGCCCAATATAGTTTCTTCCGGGAACAAAGTACTGGTGGAGCTGATTACCAACGGAAGCGGGACTGCCCCCGGATTCTACCTGAACTACACGACTACCCGTCCGGTCTGGTGCACCGGAACCACCAGCCTGACGGCGCCTGCCGCCACCTTCGACGATGGCAGCGGGAGTTTTTATTACAATAATTCCAGCGTTTGCCAGTGGCTGATCGATCCCGGCATCAACGACACCTTAACACTGTATTTCAATTATTTCTCCACCGAAGCCGGCAAAGATGTCCTGAAGGTTTACGATGCTGTATCACAGGACCTGCTGGCTGAGATCAGCGGCCTGTATTTCACGCCTCCTGATCCGGTTGAGGCTCCAAGTGGTCAAATGCTGCTGGCTTTTATGACCAATCATTCCATGCAGGCAAACGGCTGGGAGGTGCATTATGATGTGGGTACCGGGATCAATGAGCCGCAACAGGAGGTTGTTTGGCAGGTGAGTCCCAACCCTGCCGCTGATATGGCGGAGCTAAGGTTCACCTTATCCGCAAAGGAAAATGTAGCGATCGCGGTTTTCGATGTCTATGGAAGGATGCTGGCAGCATTGCCGCAGGCGGAGCTGGCTGCCGGAGCGCATGTACGCAGGATTGACCTGGCTAGCCTGCCCGGCGGCTTGTATTTTCTCAGGATGACTGTTGCCGGGCAGGAGAGCACAAAGAAACTTATTAAATTGTAAAACAAATACTTAGTCCTGTGAGGACCGTAAAATATTACATCAGTCCGCTGATCCTTCTCAGCTGTCTTCAGGCCGGCGGGCAAAACAACCCGCCTGTTGCAGAGAATGATACCATTCATGTTTACCATCTGAACAGGATAGTGATGGTCTATGTGACAGACAATGACCATGATCCCGACGGGGATCCTGTATATGTTTATAAGGCGCCTCAGGCTGTGCTTTTTACTGATACCTCTGTAAAATGGAATTTCACCATAGCTGAGTGCCTGGGTAAGAACGGACTGTTTAAAATGTACCCTTATTATGTTTGGGATTCGATCGACACAGCGTCAGCACCGGGCTGGCTGTATGTCTGGTTTCACGGGCATGCGCACGATACCCTGAATATCAACCGTGTCAGTGCACTTATAAACAGCAATGGCTCACACTTTTGGGATCTGAATTATCAGTCAGACGGGATGAATGCCAATCCTTGCTTTCAGGTTCCGGCCGGCGGAGGTACCTCCGCCGTATTTACCTGTTCCTTGTGGATGGGAGGTCTGAACAGCAATGGTGCGTTGCATCTTTCGGCAAATCATTTCCTTAAGAGAGGAAGTGATTTCTGGCCGGGTCCGGTAATGAATCCTGCATTGTTTTCACAAGCCGCCGACAGCCTGCGAAACAGGGTGTGGAAAGTTAGCAGGAATGAGGTAGAATACCATAAAACACACTGGTGGGCAGCTGGTTATCAGCCACCTGAGGCCATCATAAACTGGCCGGGAAATGGCAATGCTACCATTGGTGAGGCAGGCATGCTGGCACCCTTTCACGACTGGAACAACAATGGTGTTTATGAGCCACAGGCAGGAGATTATCCCCTGATAAAAGGCGATCAGTGTGTATGTTTTATATACAATGATACACGCTGGCCGCATGGTGAAACAGGTGGGAAGACGATGGGACTCGAAATACTCGGCATGGCTTATGCCTTCGATTGTCCGGAGGATTCTGCGCTGGCGTATACCATCTTTTTCCACTATAATATTCTTAACCGCTCAGCTAATACATATCATGACACCTATCTTGCATTTTTTGCAGATACTGACCTGGGATATTCCAGTGATGACTTTGTCAGGTGTGACGTCGCAAGGGGTAGTTTTTATACCCTGAACGCCGTGAAAACAGACGGTCAGAACGTGCCATACGGCTACGGGGCTTTCCCTCCGGCCATTTCAACCACTATCCTTGCAGGACCTTTTCTGGATCCCGACAATCTTGACAATCCTGCCGTCGATCCACAGGGTAATCCTGTTTGCGGGATGAATATCAACGGAGTTCATTTCGGCGACAGCATCATTGACAATGAGCGTATGGGTTTGACCGGATTCATCGCACCGATTAATGTCAACCAGGGTTATAACAAGGATCCTGAAGTTGATACTTCCTTTTACAAGATGATGAAAGGGATATGGCTGGATGGAGAACCGATGGCCTACGGGGGTATTGGTCATCCCGACTGGGGCGGGTTTTACCAGGGATGCCGTTTCATGTTCCCCGGCCTGTCGGATCCATGTAACTGGGGAACCGGCGGGAATCAGCCGGATTTCTATCAGACCGGTGCCGGGGGAAGCGGACTGATCTGGGATGAGAGTCGTCCCGAAAACCTTCCCCAGGACTGGAGAGGAGTTGCCTCCATGGGGCCGTTCACATTCCTTCCGGGAGACAGGCAGGAACTGGATGTCGCCTTTGTCTGGGCACGGCAGTATACCGACAGTCTTCCTTCCGCAGCGGTTAACCTGTTGACAGACAGGGTTGATCAGGTGAGGTATTCCTTTTATCATGATACTACTCCCTGCGGCGGTTCTTTTTCAGGAGTGGTTTCGCCGGAAAGACCTGAGCAAAGCCTCCTGCTATATCCGAATCCGGTGAGGGACATCATGTACATTGTCAGGACAGGTGAGCCTATGAGCGCGGTGTTTGACATCCTGGACCTTCCGGGGAGAATTGTTCGCAGCGGCACTGTCGAAGGCTCGTCCAAGGCCCTTGTCAGTGTGGGAGATCTGAAGCCCGGACTGTATTTCATCTGCCTGAGAAACCGGAATGGGATACAATCCGCCAGGTTCCTGAAAATCAGGTAAGCGGGTTACAACCGAAACGGTGCAAAGCGCGACAATGTCAGTAAAATGATGACAAGCGGCAATTGCGAATCCGTGGGCAGTTGCCGGCATGAAGCCAGGTGCTTTTTTTTTTGCTAATCACTTGTAGTTTCTTTATTCAAGGTGATATTTAATTTACATTTGTATCTTCCAAAAGTTGGTATTAATGTAATAAACTGTTGCTTATGAAAAAGTTAAGTATCTTTTTTGGGTATCTGGCCGTAGTGCTTATTGCCCTTTTTGCCTGGTTTAAACTGCAGCACTGGCCCGGAGCAGCCGTGCTCCTGCTGGCCGGATGCATTGTCTTTTGCCTCGGTTTTCTGCCTTTATGGTTCCTTGTCCGTTACAAACAGGCGGTTTCCATCCTGGGAAAGCTGATCGTATTTGCGGCTTTTCTGACCATGTTTATGTTCGGATTCACCCTGCTCGCAAAATCGTATCACTGGTTTTTTGCAATCGGCCTCAGTTGTGCAGGCTATTCCCTCCTGATCATTACGATCATTCTCTCTGTCATTCAGGCCTTTAAAGACCCGGATGAGGTCAGATCCCTCACGGGACATACTTTTTCCATTGCCTCCGCCCTGGTACTTACCATCTGGGTTTTTCTGGAACTGATCACCATCCCCAGGGGAATGTTCAGGGAATTTCTGGGAGTAATAGAGACACAGAACAAGGAGATAGGGTATTTCACGGAAAAGTCGAACAGCATGTTTGCCAATTTCGATCAGGGCGCCGCGGTCAATCCACAGGCACAGGCTTACATGGAGAAGGCCGTGCAGGTGAACGCCGCGACCGACAGCCTGATCGCCTACCTGAAATCGGCTGGGGAGGATCTCATGTTCATGGCCGACGATGAAGTCATCCCCTGGGATTCGGTGCAGAACCTCTGCAACCTGACCGATACAAAAGCGGCTTGCCGGTATTTTTGTGATCCGGCCAAAGATTCTCTGTATCACCTGAAATACGCTCAGTACCGGGAATTCATGAAGGAAAACACCAATTCGAGGGGGCAGGAGATGCTGGACCTCTTTTTCCCGGATATGGAAGCGGATTCAGCCTCCTCCTGCGGAACGGATGAAGATTGTTGTGCATACACGGTGACTTCCAGTCTTATCTGGATCAATGCCGAGATCCTGCATGCACGCATGTTGCAGGCCGAGACCATGAATTATCTGCAGGCGATGTACGCCAGGGCTTTAAACAGGGTCAGCGAAGAGAAGGAATCGACACCGCAACCATAGTCCCTGGTTCATGACGCCATCACCTCAGACAGGGGATATCTATAAGGCCAGGATCAACAAGGTTCTCGATTATATTGACAGGAATTACGAGAAGCAGTTCACCCTCGGGGAACTTGCCGGGGTGGCGAATTTCTCCAGGTTTCATTTTCACAGGATATTTCAGGCCCTGATGCATGAAACGCCCTTTCAGTTCATTGTAAGGGTCAGGCTTGAGAAAGCGGCTTATCTGATGGCTGCCGGGCGAAGGGAGAGCATCACAGCCATAGCCATGACGGTTGGTTTCACCGATATTGCGGTATTTTCCAGGAATTTCAGGAAGCATTTCGGCATTTCCGCTACCCGCTACCTGAAAGAAAAATGCCGGTCCGGCAATCTGAGTCAAACGGATCGCAATATGCAACAAGCCTTACCTGCCCCTTCCATGTATTTTTGTCCGGAATCACAAACTTTACAATGGAGGACCAACATGAAAATGAACAAAAGTGTGGAAGTCAGGGAACTTCCGAAGATGACACTGGCCTATATCAGGCACATCGGCCCTTATAAGGGCAACGAGAAACTTTTTGAATCGCTCTGGAACAGGCTGTTTACCTGGGCCGGACCCCGCGGACTCATTGGCGGGCCCGGTTTCACAGCCCTGGTGGTGTATCACGACGATCCGAACGTAACCACGGAGGACAAGTTGCGCATGAGTGTATCGATTACGGTTCCTCCGGATACCAGGGTTGATGGGGAAGTGGGTAAAATGGAACTGGAGGCGGCACTTTACGTCATCGCCCGCTTTGAAGTGGGCGCCGATGAGTTCCAGCAGGCATGGGAGTGGGTGTACGGGCAGTGGTTCCCGGCAAGCGGTTATCAGCCCGACGATAAACCCTGCTTCGAGATGTACCCCGAAGAACCGCGCGACGGGAAATTTATCGTGGATATCTGTGTACCTGTGAAAGCCCTGTGATGGAAATTCAGTTTAACAGACGGGGCATTGCCAGATGGGAGCGGCCAACCACATCCTGATGCTGTCACTGACGGCGGCCTGTTGCCTGCTGTCATCCTGTAAGCCTCCGGAATCCTCTATCATTACCGCCTCTCCCGATGGAAGCATTTCCGTTGAAGTGTCTGCTGAGCATGGAATTCCTGCCTATGCCGTCCACTATATTGGGAAGGCACTGCTTAACAGGTCGGGGCTCGGTTTCAGCTTTGGCAATGCCCCGCCTCTTGACGACAGCCTGGAGATCATACACACAGAAAAGCGATCTGTGGACGACAGCTGGAAACCGCTGTACGGGACAGATGCTGTCGTGAGAAACCATTACAACGAAACGGACATCACCTTCCGGGAAATCACCCCCTTGCGCCGTTCCTTCCGGCTCATAATCAGGGCTTACAACGATGGAATTGCCTTTCGTTATGTGCTGGATGAGGAAGGAAAGTACGACAGCCTGCTGGTCACTGCCGAACACAGCGGCTTCCGTTTCGCTTCCAATGATACGGCCTGGTGGATCCCGCATGATGAGTTTGCTTATGAGTCGCTTTACCGGACATCACCCCTGGACTATATAGCCGCGGCTGCAACTCCCCTGACCGTCTGCAGTGCCGGCGGGGTGAGCCTTTGCCTTCATGAAGCGGCCCTGCTGGATTATCCGGAAATGTTCCTTTTGAAGGATTCTTCCGGCACGGCCGCCTTCACTTCCGGCTTATGGCCCGGACCCGGCGGCATCTGTGCCAGGGTGGCCACCCCCTTTACCACACCCTGGCGTTGCCTGTTGATCGCAGACCGCCCGGGTGGCTTAATTGAGTCGCATCTTATTGAAAATCTGAATGATGCATGCAGGTTGGAGGACACAGGCTGGATCAGGCCGCTGAAGTTCAACGGGATCTGGTGGGGGATGCATACCGGGCAGTTCACCTGGAAAGAAGGTCCGAGGCTGGGGGCCACTACTGCCTGGGCGAAGGAATACATCGATTTTGCAGCGGCCCATCGGATTGGCGGATTTCTTGCAGAAGGATGGAATAAGGGCTGGGAAAGCTGGGCCTCCGGCATGATCCCCATGCAGGATTTTTGTACGCCCAACGCCTTTTTCGATCTGGAAGAAGTGCTTGCCTATGCCCGGTCGAAGCAGGTGGCTTTCATTGCCCACCATGAAACCGGGGGGAACATTCCGGAATATGAACGTCAGATGGAGGCGGCTTTTGATTTATGCCGGCGCCTGGGAATCCATTACCTGAAAACCGGATATGCCGGAAGCATTCTGCCGGAAGGGCAACATCATCACGGACAAACCATGGTCAGGCATTTCCAGCGGGTTGTGGAGACTGCGGCCCGCTATCAAATAAACCTGGATGTACATGAAAGCATCAAACCGACCGGACTGTGCCGCAGCTGGCCTAACCTGATGACCCAGGAAGCGGTGAGGGGGAATGAATGGAATGCAGGTTACAGGGCCACCCCGCCTTCCCATGCCACCATCCTTCCCTTCACCCGCATGGTAGCCGGGCCATTAGACTATACACCGGGTATCTTTCACATCATCCACAGTCCGGAGGCAGGCAAGAGACTGTATTGTACGCTTACACATCAACTGGCCATGTTTGTGGTATTTTACAGTCCGATGATGATGGTATCCGACCTGCCGGAAAATTATACCGGGAAGGCTGCGCTTCGTTTTGTGGAGGAAGTCCCCTGTACCTGGCAGGCCAGCAGGGTAATCGACGGAGCGCCGGGGAAGCATGTCTGTATTGCCCGTAAAAGCGGCCATCGCTGGTTTACCGGCGCCCTGACGGGATCGTATGACTGTTTGCTGCATATACCCTTAGGTTTTCTTGATCCGGACAGGGATTATCTGGCCGAGATATATTGCGACGCCGCTGAAACCGATTGGGAAAGCAATCCTGAAGCGCATGAATGCCTGCGGGTGCCTGTCAGGCGTGGGGATACCGTTTTTGCCGCCATCAGCAAGGCCGGGGGGCATGCAATGATCCTGCAACCGTCCGGCAGCAGGCCGGGTGGCATGATCAGCCTTGCAGCATACAACCACCTGGCTTTAAAGAAGATGGAGCGATTCAGGCAGGGGAAGGTTTATGGCCGTGTGGCAGGCAGTCACCTGGCCATGGGTAAGGCGGTACAATACCTGACGGATTATAGCAAGAAGTATCCAGCCGGTGGTGCGATGGCGCTGACCGACGGGATTACGGGAAGCCTGAACTATGCGGAGCACTGGCAGGGTTTTGAGGGCAGTGATCTTGAGGCAGTGGTGGATCTGGGGCAGGCCTGTGCATTGAAAAAGGTTGAAGCGGCCTTTCTCGGCTCGCCCAACGATTGGATATTCCTGCCCTTGCGGGTTTCCTTCCTGCTGTCGGCCGATGGCAGGCACTACAGAGAGATATCAAGCCTGAAGCTGCCGGCTGCGGGTGTGGAAGAACGGATGAAGACAGCGCGGAAGGTGGTGGAGGCCAGGGTTCCGCCGGGCCGCTACCGGTATGTCAAAATCCGGGCAGAAGGAGTGAAAACCTGTCCGGCCTGGCATCCGGGCAGCGGAAAAATAGCCTGGCTGTTCTGCGATGAATTCATCGTGGAGTGATCTGAAGAAAGATGCGATTTTTGTGAAATATTTAATATGGTATGAAGATTTCCTGTAAAGCCCGTTTGATCAATGCATTGGTCAGGAACAGGCATTGGTTCCGGGGCAGACTCCGTAAGGAAAGGTTCAGCATGCAGACCTCCATCGAAGGTTTCCGTGCCCAATGTGAAAGGGGTGCTTCCAGGTTTGGAAAGATCCCTGCGGATGTGAGGATAGAGGAAGTCAATATCGAAGGGATCAGGGCTGAGTGGCATCACCCGGAGAATGAAGCAAGCGGGAAGCTGATTCTATATATGCATGGCGGAGGATATGTTTCCGGTTCCTGCAGCGATCACCGGGGTTTTGTGGCCAGATTTGCCCGTCGATGCGGTCTGTCCTGCCTGGTTTTTGAATACAGGCTTGCACCTGAACATCCATTTCCGGCAGCGCTCGAAGACTCAGTCAAAGTTTACCGTTGGTTACCCGGCCAGGGATTTTTTCCGGAACATGTTATATTTGCCGGGGAGTCGGCCGGCGGTGGCCTGGTGCTGGCAAGCCTGCTTGCGATCAGAGACAGGGGGCTTCCAATGCCGTTGGCAGCCGTGGCGGTCTCCCCCTGGACCGACCTGGCCTGCAGCGGTTCTTCATACAGAACGAAAAACAGGAGGTCGGCCGCACCCCTGGATTCATGGACGGTATTCAGCAGGCATTATGCCGGGAATGAAGATGTCAGGAATCCGTATATCTCTCCCCTGTATGGTGATCTGCATGACCTTCCGCCACTGTTCCTTAATGCGGGAACGGATGACGAACTCTATGATGATGCGGAGCAATTCTTTCACAAGGCGAAGGCGGCCGGTGTTGATGTGGTATTCCGCAGCGGGGAAGGGATGTTGCATTGTTATCCCTTCTTTGCCCCCATGTTCAGGGAAGCCACGGAGGCCATGGATGAAATTTGCGGGTTTGTGAAAAAAAAATTCGGATCAAACCACCACGTTAACGATTTTCCCGGGAACCACGATCACCTTCCTGGGTCCGCCGGGGGGGATCCATTTTTGTGCTTCCGGTGAGGCCAGCACGGCGGATTCCACGTCCCGGATTCCTGCATCCAGGGGCAGTGCAATCCTGAACCGCATCTTACCGTTGAACGAAACGGGATACTCAAACACGGATTCCCGGACATAGCCGGGATTAAAGACCGGAAATGCCGCATTGGCCACACTGGGCCTGTGACCGGTCATTTCCCAGAGCTCCTCGGCGATATGGGGCGCGAAGGGTGAGATAAGGACGATCAGATCGCTGAGGATGGCTGATTTATTGCATTTCAGGTCGGAGAGCTCATTCACGCAGATCATGAACGTACTCACCACGGTGTTGAGCGACAAGCGTTCAATGTCTTCCTCCACCTTCCGGATGGTCCGGTGGAGCACTTTCAGCTCGGCCGGCGTGGGAGCATCAGGGGAGAGCGAAAGTTGGTTCTGCTGGTCGTGGAAAAGCTTCCAGAGTTTCTTGATGAAGCGGAAGACTCCCTCTATGCCATTGGTATCCCATGGTTTTGACTGCTCGATCGGACCGAGGAACATCTCATAGAGGCGGAAGGTGTCGGCCCCGTACTTTTCGATCAGCTCATCCGGGTTCACCACGTTGTGCAGGGATTTGGACATTTTTTCCGTCTCGTGTCCGCAAAGGAATTTCCCATCCTCGAGGATCATGCCGGCATCTGTATAGTCGGGACGCCAGTTGCGGAAGGCTTCGATGTCGAGTTCACCGGCCTGGTTCACGAGCCTGATGTCGACATTGACAGGGATGGTGTCATACTGGTCTTTCAGACCGAAAGAGACGAATTCGTTTTTCCCTTTTACCTGGTATGCGATGCTTGACCGGCCCTGTATCATTCCCTGGTTGACGAGTTTACGGAAGGGTTCATCCTTGACGCTGTGACCCGAGTCAAAGAGGAACTTATTCCAAAAGCGGGCATAGATCAGGTGTCCGGTGGCATGTTCTGCACCGCCGATGTAAAGGTCAACGTCCTGCCAGTATTGCACGGCTTCTTTTGAGAAATACTCCTGTTTATTGTCCGGGTCCATATAGCGCAGGTAATAACCCGAGGAGCCGGCAAAGCCGGGCATGGTGTTGGTTTCCAGCGGATAACCTTCTTTGTTTGTCCAGTTTTTCGCCCTGGTCAGGGGAGCTTCGCCGCTGCGGCCCGGCTGAAAGCTGTCGATATCCGGGAGCAACAGCGGCAATTCACCTTCATCCAGGGTATAAGGCAGGCCATCTTTGTAGTAAACCGGGAAAGGCTCTCCCCAGTAACGTTGGCGGCTGAAGATGGCATCGCGCAGGCGGTAGTTCACCGTTCCGCGACCCTGTCCGGTTTCTTCCAGCCTGCTGATGACAGCCCGCACGGCTTCCTTTACTCCGAGTCCGTTGATAAAGTCCGAATTAACCAGGGTTCCTTCTTTGGCATCGTATGATTCCACCGAGATATCCCCACCGGAGACGACTTCCCTGATGGTGAGTCCGAAATGCCTGGCAAAGGCATAATCCCTGCTGTCGTGGGCAGGGACGGCCATGATGGCCCCGGTTCCGTAACCTGCCAACACATAATCGGCTACCCAGACCGGGATTTTTTCACCGCTCAGCGGATTGATGGCGTATGATCCGGTAAACTCCCCGCTGATCTTTTTCACTTCGGCCATTCGCTCCCTTTCAGAACGGTTTTTTGCCTGGCTGACGTAAGCCTCAACGGTGTTTTGTTGCCCGGGTGTGGTGAGCAGCGGCAGGAGCTCGTGTTCGGGGGCCACCACCATGAAAGTGGCGCCGAAGATGGTATCGGGACGGGTGGTGAAGACTTCGAGTTGCAAAGCCTCCTGCTCATGGACGGGGAATACCACGGAGGCGCCTTCCGATTTACCGATCCAGTTGCGCTGCATTTCTTTGAGTGAATCCGACCAGTCCACCTGGTCGAGCCCGCTGAGCAATCTTTCGGCATAGGCAGTGATACGTAATAGCCATTGTTTCATGAGCTTACGTTCAACCGGGTGTCCGCCACGGACAGAATAACCTTCCCTGACCTCATCATTGGCCAGCACCGTTCCCAGTTCCGGACACCAGTTGACCATGGTGTCGGAGAGGTATGCCAGGCGGTAATTCATCAGGAAATCCTGTTGCTCCGCTTCGGTAAGCCTGCTCCAGGTGCCGGGCGGGAGTGTCTGTTCAAGACTGCAGGCCGCATCCAGTCCTTCGGTTCCGTACGCTTCCAGGTGGGTCACCAGGCTTTCGATACGCTCAGCCTGCTGTGTTTTCCGGTTATACCACGACTTAAACAGTTGAATGAAAGTCCATTGCGTCCAGTGATAATAATCCGGGTCACAGGTTCTCACTTCCCGGTCCCAGTCGTAGGTAAAACCCATCTGGTCAAGTTGTTCACGGTAACGGGCGATGTTGTTCGCGGTGGTAACGGCAGGATGTTGCCCGGTCTGGATGGCATACTGCTCCGCCGGCAGGCCGTAGGCATCGAAACCCATGGGATGCAGTACGTTATAACCTTTCAGTCGTTTATACCTGGCATAAATATCTGAAGCAATGTATCCTAAAGGATGGCCGACATGCAGGCCTGCTCCGGAAGGATAAGGAAACATGTCGAGTACATAGAACTTGGGTTTGTTATTGTCGATGCCTACTTTGAAGGTTTTGTGATCAGACCAGTATTTCCTCCATTTCTTCTCGACATCGTTGAATTGGTAATCCATGGCTTGGGTAAGGGCTTGTTTTTCGGGCTGCGAAGTTAGGAAAATCGCACAAACTGCGAGCCATGGGATATTTTTTATACCTTAGCGGGCTGTTTAATCATGGGCAGAAAAGAGGAAAGATATAACAAAAGACGGCTGCAAACCTCCTATGTAACCACCGTGGTGAGCATTACCCTGGTGTTGTTCATGCTGGGATTGCTCGGGATGTTGCTTTATCATGCCAGGAAACTGTCGGAACACGTTAAAGAGAATATCGGGCTTACTGCCATGATCCATGACCAGGTGAGTGAGACCTCCATTCTGAAGCTCAAAAAAGAACTGGATGCAAGCGCCTATGTGAGGGAAAGCAGTTATGTGAGCAAGGACGAGGCTGCCCGTGTGCTGATGGAAGAGCTGGGTGAGGATTTCGTGGGCTTCCTGGGATATAATCCCTTGTTGCCTTCATTGGAAATCAGGCTGGTAGCTGCTTATGCCAATGCAGACAGCCTTGCGTTGATCGAGAAGAAACTCACGGCACGCAAGGAGATTAAAGAGGTCTTTTACCAGAAGTCGCTGGTGAACTCAGTGAATGAGAACCTCAGGAAGATCAGCATGGTTATCCTGGGTTTCAGTGGCTTGCTGTTAATCATTTCCATTGCCCTGATCAATAATACCATACGGCTTGCTGTCTTTTCAAAGCGATTCCTGATCAAGACCATGCAATTGGTGGGCGCCACCGAGAATTTCATCCGACGGCCCTTCCTGCTGATGGGGATCACCAACGGTCTTTACGGGGCCTTATTCAGCCTTGGCCTGTTATCCGGGGTTATTTATCTGGCACACAGGCAGTTTCCGGATATGGTGAACCTCCATGACTACAGCCTTTACCTTGGATTACTCGGAATGGTATGCCTGTTGGGGATATTTATATCCCTGGTGTCAACTTTTTTTGCCGTTCGTAAATATTTGAAGATCAAATCAGAGTTTTTATATTAAACGCAGATAAACATGGATTTGAAGAAGAAAAAAAATACCGTTTCCAGACCGGCAACCGCAAAGCCGGGTTTGCAGGAGAAAAGTGCCGAATTTGCTTTTGGCCGTGAGAATTATATGCTGATGCTGGCCGGGCTGTTACTGATCGTACTTGGCTTCTTGCTGATGATAGGCGGAGGATCTGATGATCCTAACGTATTCAGCGAAGAGATATTCAGCTTCAGAAGGCTGACCCTGGCTCCCATTCTGGTCCTGGCCGGGTATATCGTTGAGATCTTTGCCATCATGAAAAAGCCAAAAGTCAAAGGAAACGCATGAGTTTTTTCGAGGCAGTCGTCATCGCCATCGTGGAAGGAATCACCGAATTCCTCCCGGTTTCCTCCACAGGTCATATGGTGATTACCCAGGCCCTCCTCGGTATGGAAAGTGATGCGTTTCTCAGGGCCTATACGGTCAATATCCAGTTTGGTGCCATCCTTTCAGTGGTAGTTATCTATTGGAAAAGTTTTTTCAGAAGCCTTGATTTTTATTTCAGGCTGTTTGTGGCCTGCCTTCCGCTGGTGATTGCGTATTTACTTGAAAAGCAGATAGATATGATGCTTGCCAGTGTGTGGGTTGTAGCTGTTGCCCTTTTACTTGGAGGGATAGTCCTGTTGTATGTTGACCGTTGGTTTGCCGGTGGACAGGAAGAAAAGGAAGGAACCATCACATACCGTTCGGCCTTTATTATCGGATTGTTCCAGATCATTTCGGTGATCCCCGGCGTTTCCAGGTCTGCGGCTACCATTGTGGGCGGAATGAGCAGGAAGCTGTCGCGCAAGACGGCAGCAGAGTTTTCCTTTTTCCTGGCGGTTCCGACCATGTTTGCCGCTTCGCTGCTGAAGCTTGGAGGACAGTACCATACCTTTACCACACAGGACATCCGGTTATTGCTGCTTGGAAATCTCGTTTCTTTCCTGGTGGCCATGCTGGCGATCCGGACTTTCATTCATTATCTGACACGCCACGGATTCCGGGCATTCGGCTGGTACCGCATCGGCCTGGGTGTGATCCTTCTGGTGCTTCTGCTGTCGGGCAGTAAATTAGATGTTCTCTGATGGAAGAGCCATTGCAGCAGGGGCAGTTTTTTCTTATCGACAAGCCTTACGGCTGGACTTCCTTTGATGTGGTGAGCAAAATGAAGGGCTTTATCAAGCATCAGATGGGCATACCGAAAATCAAGATAGGGCATGCCGGAACGCTTGACCCCCTGGCCACCGGCCTGTTGATTGTATGTACAGGAAAGCAGACCAGGCAGATAGAACAGTTTCAGGCATTGGAGAAGGAGTATACGGGAACCTTTTACCTTGGGATGACAACTCCCTCTTATGATCTTGAGAAAGAGCCGGATACAATTTTTCCGACGGATCATTTAAGCAGGGAGCTGATGGAGGAGGCTGCCCTAAAGCTGAGCGGTGACCAGATGCAACTGCCTCCGGTATTTTCGGCGGTGAAAGTCGGGGGGAAAAGGTTGTATGAATATGCACGCAAGCAGAAAGACGTGACACTGACGCCGCGTCCTGTAAAAATCAGTGTTTTCGAACTGGGCCGCCTGGAAATGCCGGAGCTTGATTTCCGGGTTATTTGCAGCAAAGGAACTTACATTCGTGCACTGGCAAGGGATTTCGGACAGGCATGCGGAAGTGGTGCTTACTTGTTAAAGCTTTGCCGCACACGCATCGGGCCGTATTCTTTGAATGAGGCTTTAAGCATCGCGCAGTGGTCAGCCCTGATGGAGGGTAAGATGCAGAATTTATGATTATGTAATTCGTATGAACCTGATAACGAGTTTGTCCCGTTATATGGCTATTCATTGTGCTTGCTTCTTTGGGAAAAAATGCTTACTTTTGCAAACTTTTTCTTTAGGAATGCGTTAAATAAAAGCCATTAGAAAAAGGTAAATATGAAGCTTTCCCAGTTTCGTTATCATCTTCCACCTGACCTTGTACCTGACCGTCCGGCGGAGAACAGGGATGAATCCCGTTTGATGGTGCTGCAAAGGAAGACACAATCCATTGAGCACAGGACATTTAAGGACATTCTGGAGTACTTTGGCGAAGGAGATGTGTTTATCGTCAACAACACCAAGGTTTTCCCGGCAAGGCTTTACGGAGAAAAGGAAAAAACCGGAGCAAAAATTGAAGTGTTTTTGCTCAGGGAACTGAACCGCGAGAGCAGGTTATGGGATGTACTGGTGGATCCGGCAAGGAAAATCAGAATAGGGAATAAGCTGTATTTTGGTGAAGATGATTCACTTGTGGCGGAGGTGATCGACAATACCACTTCACGCGGAAGGACGCTGCGGTTTCTTTACGACGGGCCTTACGAAGAATTCAAGAAAACCATCGAGAAGCTGGGTAAAACGCCGCTTCCCAAATTGCATAACCGGGAAGTTGAGCCTGAAGACAAAGAGCGTTACCAGACCATCTATGCCAAGCATGAAGGCGCCGTGGTAGCTCCCACTGCCGGTCTTCACTTCAGCCGTGAACTGATGAAACGGCTGGAGCTTATCGGTGTATCCTTTGCAGAGGTCACCCTGCATGCCGGACTCGGAAATTTCAGGAGCATTGATGTGGAAGATCTCACCAAGCATAAGATGGATTCGGAGGAAGTGCTCATTGAAGCTTCCCAGGCCGATATTGTAAACATGGCAAAAGACATCCGGAAGCAGGTTGTGGCCGTGGGTACCACCACCATGAAGGCCATCGAGTCTTCTGTGTCTATCCAGGGCCACCTGAAGCCTTTCAGAGGCTGGTCGAACAAGTTTATCTTTCCTCCCTATGATTTCAGCATCGCCACGGCCATGGTCACCAATTTCCACCCTCCCATGACCCCCATGCTGATGCAGGTGGCCGCTTTCACGGATTATGATTTTCTGATGCGTGCATACCAGGAAGCCATTGATAAGAAATACCAGTTTTTCACTTTTGGTGATGCCATGTTAATCCTCTAGCGTGGATCTGAGCTTCCTTGTCGTTGCCGGCGGGAGCGGCACGCGGATGCAGACGCCCGTCCCCAAGCAGTTTCTGGAGCTGAAAGGCAAAGCTGTTCTGATGCATACCCTGCAGGCAGTAGCTAAAGCCGCCCCTGCAGCTGAAATCGTTTTAGTCCTTCCACCGGACTCTATAAATTACTGGAATGAACTTTGCTCCCGTTATCATTTCGGGATAAGTCACCGGATTGTTGCCGGTGGTGCAAGCCGCTTCGAATCAGTCAGAAATGGCCTGTCACCCGGGCTTCAAAGTACCGGAATCGCCATCCATGACGGGGTCAGACCCTTCCTCAGCCCGGAACTCCTTCAAAGGCTGTATCAGGGCATGATACAATACGGGAATGCCATCCCGGTGATACCGCTCAGCGATTCGGTGAGGGAGATCACCGCTAACGGCAGCCGCCCTGCCGACAGGAGCAGGTTGTTTACGGTACAGACCCCCCAGCTGTTCAATACAGCGCAGATTACGCAAGCCTATATGCAGGTCAGGGATAGCGGCTTCACCGATGACGCCGGGCTTTTTGAAGCGGCCGGACATGCCATCCACCTGGTAGAAGGCGACAGAAGCAACATTAAGATTACAAGCCCCGAAGATTTCAGGTTTGCTGCCTTCCTGCTCCGGGAAAAGGAAACAGGATCACTTTAAACGCCTGCCTTTCCAGTAATAACTTCCTCTGGCGGCAAGTACGGCAATCACCAGCAGGTAAAACGGATACAGCAGGCCTGCAGTTATCTGGCTGCGGAGCGGGATTTTCTGGCGGGTAATATGGCATACCGGCCTGATCATCAGCCGGTCGCACAGGGTCTTCAACACAAGGTAAGGGAGCAATACCCAGAGGACAAGCGGCCGGAGAACGGACAGGATCATCAGCAACACTGTCATCAGGTTTACGAGCAGGATAAGGATGGCGATCGCCATCGAAACCATGGAAGAAGCAGGACCGGTTTTGCTGATCCAGCGTACTTTTTGCCAAAACAGCTCCCGCAGGGTATCCATGGGATTTGTGCTTACCACAGCCTGCGGGTCGGTGTTGAAGGTGATGGCATTCCCGCCATAGAGGGCTTTAACGGCTTGCACCAGGTAAACATCGTCACCCGATGCATGCCGGGCGGAAGCAGGCGCCATCGACACCTCGAAAAAAGCAGTCCTTTTAAAAAGAAGGTTGGCGCCATTGCCCATGATGGCTTTTTTGCCAAAGGCAAATGCCGCGGTCAGGGAAATCAGGGCTGACAATTCCATTTGTTGAAAACGTTGCAAAAAACCGGGTCTGCCCTCCAGTCGAACCGGTCCTAAAACCATCACGGCTTCTGCAGTGATTGCACGGGCGATCATGGAGCGTATCCATCCGCTTTCCGGTCTGCAATCCCCGTCGGTACAGAGTATCCATGTTCCCGATGCCAGTTCGGCGGCCGTGTTCAGGCACTGCTTCTTACCGCTGGCTTCAGGCTGAATTACCTTGATATTCAGATGTTTGTTGCAATCCCTGAATTGTTTCATCAACTCCGGGCCTGCATCTTCCGAGTGATCATCCACCAGCAGTACTTCCAGCTTATCGGCCGGGTAGCCGGGGGTGGCCAGGAACTGCAACAGGCCGGGCAGGTTCACGGCTTCATTGCGGCATACGATGATCAGACTGACGGAGGGCCAGACGTTCACTTCCTCAGGAAGTTGATAATCTTTGCGTTTCCAGGTGTTCACGACGAAACGGCAGAGGAAGCCGTATCCAAGGATCAGAAACAGGCTGAGGGTTCCGGTGATCAGCAGGAACATCATGAAGTTGTTTCCTTAAAAAATCTCAGTTGCAGCAGCCCAAACACGCCGAGCAGGGCCGGCAGGGCGATGTTCATGACCCACAGCATGGTAAAGGTCAGCAGGGCAGGGAGGATGGTCTCTCCCGGAGGAAGGCCGGCCGATTGTCCGTACAATTCTGTCAGGTAAACAGCCACTGATCCCCGGATGCCGATCTCAGCCAGTGCGAAGGATGGAATCAGGGTTACTACGAGGAAAAACACACCGCTGATGAGGCCGGCGTCTGTCCAGCTGATACCCGGGAGGCTGAATCTGAGCAGGAGGCATGCCTGAAAGCTGAAAACCGCATAACGCAGGCTGCTGAGGAGGATGACAAAGCTGAGATCCCTTGTATGTAAACTCCTCAGGATGAGCAGATGCTGCAGCCACAGTCTCAGCCGGCCGCCCTTCTGACTATGGCGTGCCAGGCCGGAGAACAGCCCGATATTGAAGTACAGGAGCAACAAGGCAGCTGAAACCAGCAGCCATGCGATAACCTGCCCTGCCCGGAATGCCGGCAGCATTCCCTCAAAAAATGCTGCATGGCGGTCAAGGTAAAGGATCAGGGCGCCGCTGCCGGCAACGAGGGTGACAATGAACTGGGCAAAACTGCCGGTAACCGTCACCAGGGAGGCATCTATCCGGTTTGCCTGCCTCAGGCTGAAGACCCTGCCCAAAAACTCCCCTGCTCTGTTGGGACTGAAAAAACTGATTGTCACGCCTGTAAGAACCGCACCCAGGCAACGGGTGAACGACAGTTTTTCCAGGCTGCCGATCAGCCTCCTCCATTTCAGGCTTTCAAGCCCCCAGTTCAGCAACATCAGCGCCACGAGGAATACCAGCAGGGGATAGAATCCCTCGGCATCCAGGAAACGCTCCTTCACGATCAGCGGTTCAAATTGCTTTTGTTTCCCGCTCAGTTGTCCGAACAGCAGGGTGTAGGCAAAGATGCCGGTCAGCAGCCGGAGCAGCAGGTTGGAATATTTACGTACTTTTGGAGTCAGTTTCTTTATCATGAGCATCAGCGGTCAGGCAAACGACAAGGTCGTACTGGGTATAGATCCCGGAACCAATATCATGGGATTCGGGCTTATTTCCCGGAAAAACAAGCAGTTAGTCCTGATCCAAATGGATGTTCTAAAATTAGGCAATAAGCTGACATCCGGTGAAAAGCTTTCGGCGATTTTCCATAAGGTGCTTGAGTTGATTGACACCCACCGGCCCGATGAATTTGCCATAGAAGCGCCATTTTACGGTAAGAATGTACAGTCGATGCTCAAACTGGGGCGGGCACAGGGAGTTGCGATTGCTGCCGCGGTCTACAGGCAGCTTCCCATTTTCGAGTATTCACCCCGTAAGGTCAAGCAGTCCATTACGGGCAGGGGTGCGGCATCCAAGGAGCAGGTGGCGGCGATGTTGTTTCGGCTGCTGCAGGTCTCGAACCCGCCTGATTATCTGGATGCCACTGATGCTGTGGCAGTTGCAATGTGTCACATGTTTCAGGGGGCTCCGAAGCAGGAAGAAGACAGGTATTCGGGATGGGAGGCTTTTATCAGCCGGAACCCGGGCAGGTTGGGTTAGTAAACCATTTTATCACGAATGGCTGCTGCAATGGCAGAGAGTTCCTCCTGATCCAGGGTTAATTTAGGCCGTGAGAATTCAAGATCGTGCAAATCCTGCAGGGGGACCAGGTGTATGTGGGCATGTGGCACTTCGAGGCCGATCACGGCGATACCGACTTTAACGCAGGGAATGCTTGCATGGATGGCTTTGCCCACTTTTTGAGCGAAGCTGAAGCAATCTTTAAAGAGGCTTTCATCCATGTCGAAGATATAATCGACTTCGGTTTTCGGGATGACGAGGGTATGTCCTTTCGCCAGGGGATTGATATCGAGGAAGGCCAGGAATTGGTCAGATTCGGCCACTTTGTGGCAGGGAATTTCACCGCTGACGATTCTGCTGAAGATGCCGGGCATAATACTGGGGTTTATAATCTTTCGATCCGGAGGATTTCGAGGGAGATTTTTCCTGCCGGCACCTGTATATCGACTTTCTCTCCCACGGTTTTGCCAAGCAGGCCTTTGGCGATGGGAGAACTCACGGAGATTTTTCCGGATTTGATATCCGCCTCGTTTTCCGGCACGAGGGTATATTTCATTTCGGCATTGGTTTTCAGGTTTTTTACACTGACGGTTGACAGGATAAAGACCTTACTGTTATCCAGACGGGATTCGTCTATCACCCTTGCACTGCTGATCACTTCCTGCAGGCGGGATATTTTCATTTCAAGCATACCCTGTGCGTTTTTCGCTGCGTCGTACTCAGCATTTTCCGACAGGTCGCCTTTATCCCTGGCTTCGGCAATTTGTTGAGAGATCATAGGTCTTTCAACATTGACCAGGTAATCCAGTTCATCCTTCAGCTTTTGCAGTCCTTCTTCCGTATAATAACTGATCTGGGTCATCCGGGTTAAACTTTATTAAAACAAAAAATCAAGAAGACCCTCTTTCAAGGGTCTTCTCACCTACAAATATAAGGATAGTTTTCTAAAAAACCAAATTATAATGTAATCCTGACGCCGATGGTGTGGGTACCGGAGAAAGGATCAGTATCCCTGTAAGAATAATCCACAGAGAAGGAGGAGCCTTTTTCCCTGTTCAGGGGAATATCGACTGAGAGGCCTGCACTGGGGCCGGTGTAGGCAGTAGTTCTGTTCTTTTTCTCGGTGATACCTTCTTCATATGTGTATCCGGCTCTCAGCAGCAGGTATTCGCGGAAGGAATACTCGGCGCCGATGCCGAACTGGTCTTTGGAGAAGGAGTTGGAAGTAAAAGAACCGGCCAGGATGAGTTTATGGATGTCCGAGAATTTAAAGTCGTATGAGGCGCCAATATTCAATTGTGCGGGCAGTTCAAACGCCTGGGAACGTTGTTCGATGGTCGACTGGGTTTCAAAGCCGGGTATGAATCCCCTGAATGACATTCCGTCGCCCTTGAACTTCATGGTGGGTCCGACATTTTTCAGGGCGATTCCGAATTTGATTTCTTCATTGTCGCCTGTTACATACTGGATCCCGGCATCAAGGGCGATACCCTGGGCAGACACATCGGCGATGGCTTCGTTGATGATTTTCACGTTCAGTCCGCCGTAAATGGCATTGGAGAATGCTTTGGCGTAAGAGAGATTGATGTTCAGGAAGCTGGGGGTGAAGGTTCCGATACTTCCCAGGGAAGGATCGGGGCTTTCGACGGTAGTTTTTTCGATTTCGCCGAAGCGCATCGACATAATGGAAAGGCCGAGGGCGCCTGCTTCACCGACTTTCTGCGTGAATCCGAAGGTATTCAGGGTCACGTCAGAGCCCTTGAACCACTGGGTATGGGCGAATGCAAACTCTGATTTCCTGGTGAAAGCGGTGCCGGCCACATTTCCGAACATGGCTTCAATGCCGTGCACATTGGCAACGTTGGCTCCGCCCCAGCCCGTACTTCTGGGCCAGGGATTGATCAGCAGTTCGCTTGCACCGGCCGAACCGGAACGGTCCTTGTTGCCGGCAAAGGCCGGATTCCCGCCAGTCAGGCACGCTGCCACAAAGAGGAGTATAAAGCATTGGCTGAATGTATTTTTCATCGTCCTGTATGTTTTGATGTTAGCAATCATTTTTTTGTAAATGTATGGTTCAGATCAGAAAGCATTCAGGTCGACGGGGCGTTGTACGCCAAACCACTTCACCACTTTCTCACCGATACCCGGCGCATTGATATGTAGCAGGTAAATACCTCCGGAGATCGGAATACCTGCATAGTTTTTCATATCCCAGTCGACCGATGTTTTCACTTCGTCCTTGGTGATCTGCCTGACGAGGGTTCCGTTCACCGTATAGATGGAGATGGTACATTTTTCCGGAAGGTTGGTAATACGGACCCGGTTATCGAGCTGGTCTGTTTCATAGTTGGAGAATCCGTAATAGGGGTTGGGTACGACGTTGATCAGGTCGAGGGCGGATTTTGCCACGCTCTTGTCTCCTTTCACCGTGGCGATGTCTTCCGTATTGAAGGTGTACATCGGCCAGTTATCGTTCACCGGATTATCGGCCCCGACGCCCGGTATGCTGTAATTCCTGGCATAGGGTTTACCGACCCGGATACGGATGGTGGCATCGTTGTTCAGCCATTCTTTACCGGTAACGGCCATGGGAATATTCACCCACATGGCGTTGGAGTATCCATAGATTCTGTAATTGACATCGGGGATCAGGTTCCTTGACCACTGTCCGAAATCATAGGCCGGGCAGTCGAGTTCGGGATATCCGGGCTCCACGTTGTAAGTGTGAGCCATGATATAGACATAGTGTTTGCCTCCGAAGACCACCCTGCCGAGCGGACTGAGGAAGTGCGGGCTGAGGAAAGGGTTGGCGGGATCGATGTCGGTCGGGTTCCAGATCATGTCGCGGCCGTTTTCAGCCACCAGCCATGAATCTTCGCCGAACATCATATTCAGTCTTTCGCCCGTCTCCAGGTTATATGCATAGCCGGGGAACCAACCCATGCCGGTTCCGCTGATGAAGTTGGGATCATTCTGATTGGTAGATGGTTCTGTAGTGGAAGAAGGATTCCCGTTCTTGTCCACCGAGGGTGCTTTCCTGATGTCGAAGCGTTCTGCACCGCCCTGTGAAAGGTTCTTATCCGGGCACATCTCGATGACGGGACAACGGGTCCATTTCGATTTGTCGGAGGTAATCACCACGTTGATACTGGCAAGTTGCGACATTTGAAACTTCAGTTTTGAAGGCCTGTTCAGGCCGGGCCCGGCTTCATCCTGGTTGTTCAGCGAAACCAGGTTGTAAGGGGCCCAGGTACGTCCGACGGTTTTTTCGTAATCCTCGTTGGGGTCAAAGGCAACTCCGGGGCTTTGTGAATTACCCGTCAGGTCCCAGTCATTGCAGGCTGTATTGTTCGGGTCGGCCAGTACACCCGAACGTATCCAGTTCCAAGGACCGCAGACATCGATGTCGGAAATCCCGGTGAGCCAGATTTGAGAGCTGTCGGCAAAGGTGATGGATGATTCGATATAGCCGTTGGTCTTTGCGCTGGCATTACCCGGGGGCGCCACCTGTGTTATCTGCAGCGAGAGACCGATATCGAGCAGCAGTTGTTCATTCTCAACCGAAATGTTGCGGTCGGAAGTGTACACCTCTCCAGTGAGCGTGTTGGTCAGTTCCCAGCTTGCAGTGCCGATGCTGGTTCCGTTTTCGGGGATCAGCTTCAGCACATAATTGCCTTTCTCTACATTGAGCGGATCAATCACCTTTACATTCACCGGGCCTTTGCCGTTTTCATAGGTCGGATTTTTCACGATAAAGGGAGGTGAGGTGATTTTGAGCAGCGCCTCTTCGCTTTCTCTGGTCCATTCCAGCGACATGCCGCCATTGCCCTGGCCTTCGATCCTGGTGATCTTGGGACCGTCGCCGTAAGTTGTAAGTGGATTGGTACCACTGGCCTCCGGGTTGGGAATATGGGGGATGGCTGTTTGTATTTTAGGTTGTTTACGCCCGATCAGGTAGGGGAATTTCTGACCGTGCAGCCCGTTGGCATCATTGGGATCCTGGCTGTAGGTGAGGTAGTTGTTGTGCGCGTAAGCCACGGCAACGAAGTAGTACTGTTTATGGTTCACCAGCCGTTTGTCACCGGAAGCAAACTGGTCTTCCAGAATTTTAAAGGAATGCAGAATTCCCCTGTCGGTTCCGTCTACCATTTTCACCGGTACGTTAGCCTGGAGTTCCTGGTTGTATTCGAAGTTGATCAGGGTGAGGACACCGTTCTTGATATCGCATTGGGCGACCTGCCTGGCTTCGTCCGGATCGGTAAGATCGGTCACATTGGCATTTTTCAGCTGGAAGATCTGGTATCCTTCGAAACGGTACACGGGATCCCACTGGATCACGGGAGGTACATAGATCGAATCGCCGTTCACGATGGTAAGGCTGTCGGGGGTGATGATATTGGGATCGATTTCTTCATAGGTTTCGAATTCATTGCTCGATCCGGTGTAATTTTTCAGGTAGAGCAGGATTTCCCTGTCGAGTTCCTGCACGATGAGATCGGGATGGTCGGGACCTTCAAGGACTTTGAAGCAATTTTCGAAGAGTTTCTGGCATTTGTCGTCCACGCGTCTGAGTTCTTGCACTGAGGCCCAGGGGCCACCGGATGAAGCCCTTGCCCAGGGAATACCGACGGTGATATAGTTTACGGCTCCCGGTTCAAGGGTAAAAGGACCGGCGGAGTGCATAAAACGTCTGTCGTCGGGAGGGTTCCCCACATTGGCTTCCGTCCAGATGATACCTGTTCCGCCGGCGCCTGTCTGGAAACCAGCCGGCTGGATTCCGGCGGTACCCCAGTTACAGGGGTCGGAGAGTTCGGGGAACATAAAGTCGCAGGGAGGGCCGTTAGCGCCCGGAGAATTCGGGTGGGCATTTCCTCCGTAAATCATCTTGATGCCGTCTTTCCAGATTCCCCTGAGCAGGTTGTAATACTCGGGAGCATTGTCGGGGTCGCAGGTAGGACCGGAATTACAATTGGTGTGGTAAACGAAGCGGCGCATACCGAAACGTTCGTTGTCGATGATAGAATCGCCGAAGTTCACGCCATTGATGCTGACATCACACATGGGTTGCCCGTCAGGACCGATTTTCGGGTTGTCGAGCCCGTCGGGATCCATATAGGGTCCCTGGAAGAAGTCCACGCCGACGGCGGGAGGCTGGGTGCCGTATTCGTCATCTTTGCCTGATCCGTCGATGGCACGGCCATTGTAGCAGTAACCGAGCCCTCTCTGTACATCACAGCCTACATAATCGTCCCAGGCATATCCAAGGTCGGTATCGACCCACTGGCTGAAATAGGTTTCGGTAAGCCGGTAGGTGGAGCGGTTGATGATTTCGTATGAATAGAAGGTCATACTGTTGATCTCATCGTTGGTGCTGAATCCGAAGGCCTGGGCGCGGATTTCGAAGCCGACGGGGCTGCCCTGGGTTTCGCTGTGGATATTTCCTTTGTCGTTGAACACCCACCAGAGGGTTTCATCGCCCTTCAGGACCTGGTCGGCCAGAATGCCGCCCTTGACGATGCCTTCCACGGTTTCAGGCGTGGGAGCGTTGGCCTTGCAGAGTTCATTGCTGAAGTCATAGTATGGATAGTCCCCGTCATTTTCAGGATCATACACGCCGTTTTTCGGGGGATGATCGTAAAAAGGCGCCAGGTAGGGGCTTTGTCCCTTGGTGATATCGCCGTTGCCGGGCCATTTCAGGATGGACTCCGGGATTTGATAGTCGGGATAGGAAGGTTTGTCGTTCCACCAGCGGCGGAAAGCATCCACATCTGCCTTGTGTATGCGGAAAATACGGTCGTATTCGTTACAGACCTCAGCGGAGATATTGGCATTGCCGTCTGTGGTCAGAGGGCCCGGCCAGTAATCATTTCCGTTACCGCGGTAACGCTGTGCTGCCAGTTTGAGCTGACCGTTCACGTCCAGACCCCCGATCCACAAAGCAGCGGAGAACATGGAGGTTTTTTGCGTATTTCCGGGGATAAAGTATTTGGCCACCCCCTGGAGGTCCCACCACATATCCCCGCCGGTATTGATACGGCAGCGGACATTGTTGACCCAAAGGTCGGTAAAGGAAGCACCGGCGGCACATCCGGCCGTTGTTCCCTTGGGTATCTGCTGTTTGCTCTTGGGAGTGACATGCTTATAGGCGAAAGCGGCATCGGCCAGCAGGAGTCCAATAAACAACACGATTAATAAGCGGACTGCACTTTTCATATTCATTGTTTTTTAAATTCTTAGAAATTAATGGCAACACCCAGTCTTAGCCTTCTGGGAAGGCTGTAATTACCGGGTGAATTCACCCTGACCTCGTAAAGATCGACAAAGGACTGTGAGTCGGTCCTGATGGCGATATCGGGTTGCGCCTGGGGAGAAGCCAGGTAACCGTCGTCGTCGGGATTGCCGGTAGCCCGGTAAACGCTGAGGATATTCTGGGCGTTCAGCACATTGAGGATTTCAAAGTACACGTTCATGTAAACATACTTACTGTTCTTACCGCCAAATGACAGCATAAAGTCTTTGTCGATACGGGTGTCCATCCTGAACTGCCAGGGAAGGCGGGAACCGTTGACCGATCCGATGAGGATGCTTCCGCTTCCGAGGAAACCGGCACGGCTCGAACGGCTGTAGGGTGTGCCTGATCCTCCGTTGAAGGTAACGCTGATCCCCGTGTTTTCGAGCAGGTTGATGGTTTTTCTCTTATCTGTGCCTTTCACCCTTTTGCTGATGGTGGGTCCGTTGTATTTTGGCCCGCCTTCGTAGCGGTAATCGAACACCAGGTTGATGGCATGTCTTCTGTCATAGTCAACCGGGAAGGTACTCCTGAGGTTCCTCAGTTTCGGTTCGTTCGACAGTACCAGTGCCTGGGCCGACTCGTTGTCGGAACCGGTGCCGTCGGCAAACTGGAGGGTATAGCTGGCACGGATACGGGCATTGTTGGTTCTGCGCAGGTCGTAGGTAACGATCAAGCCCTTGACCGTTCCGAAGTCGATGTTGTTGTAAGAGAAATAGGGTTTGGGATAAGCGCCTGCGAAGAAGTAAGCCTGGATTTGGTTCCTCATTTCACGGTAGAAGGTCGACAGGTTAAGAGAGGAAGATCCGGAGAGTTTCTGCATGAAACCGACCTCATAGTCAATGGTCTTGGAGGATTTGAGGTTGGGATTATTGATAAAGTTTTGTCCGATGTATTCCAGTTTCAGGTAGTCGATGGGGTCGAAACGGACAAAACCGGTCGGGCGCTGGGTTAATACGTCGTAATGAGCAAAGAACAGTGCCTCATCGGAAATCGGGAAGGAGAAGGAGATACGCGGCAAGACGTTGGTTTCCGGTTCATAGTCTTTAAAGGCGCTGATTTTCACTTCTTTGTCGCCGGGGTTGAGGAGGTAGGGCGGGTTATTGGTGCCGAGTCCGTATGCTTCAGGGTCAGGAATTTCGGTACCGGTGGCGGTATACCATACACTGCCGCTGCGGTAACCTTTAATGGCGGTGGGACTGGCAGGATTATCCACATACACCACAAAGTCGTCGCCCATATTGGAGGGATGTTCGCCGAGATTCTTAACTTCCTTGACCGTTTTCGCTTCGTAGAGTAAATAGGGATCTTTGAGCACCATCTGGTTGGCGTCGAAACGGTCGACACGCACACCGACATTGAAGATCAGGTCGCTGAATGCGAATTTATCCTGGATATAACCGGCCATATAAATGGGTTCGAAGGCGGGGATTTGCCTTTTGTAATTGCCGAACTCGTCTTTGGCGGTGAAGAAGTCGGACAGGCTGGGCTTGCTGGTGAGTTTTTTACCGGTATAGTCGAATCCGTAATAAGCCACCAGGGCGTTGCTTCCGTCGCGGATGAGTTCATCGGCTGAGAACATATCCACGGTAAAGAGAGCCGGATCGTAGCTGTCGACATCGATCCAGTGGTTGCCGTCGGTCGGAAGTCCGAGTTTTTTCCTGAGGTTGAAATCGAAATAGCTTTGTTTGGAAAGGTCAATCAGATCCTCATAGTCAATGGTATCCTGAAAAACGCCGAATTCGTCGAAGCGGTAGAGGGGTTTGAGTTTATCGCCGGCCTGGCTGATATGCTGGTTGACGATACCCGTTCTCGGATCGATCAGGTTCCAGAAGCTGACCGGGGCATAGGCCACATAGCGGTCGTTCCGCTGTTCATACTGGATACCGAACTGGATGGCATGGTTGCCGATATCGGCTGATGCATTCAGGTTGATACCGATCTGGGTGTTGTCCACTTTTGAGTATCCGTTGTATTGAGTGCCCGGGGCAGCCCAGAGGCCATAGATGGATTCGGGATTGTCGCCGTTCAGCAGGGCGCCGCCCAGGGCATATTGCACCGGGTTTTCCAGGTGGTCTTCGATCTGGTCGGCAAAAAGATTTCTATAATAAGTGGTATAGTTTGCCAATTCGGGATTTTTATCGGAAGGTTCGAACCAGAACAGGGTGTCGCGGTAACCGGTTTGCAGCCACACATTCTCGAAACCAAAAATGGTATCGCTGCCCAGTTCATAGGTTTTTACCCTGTGAGATGTGAATTTTCCGATATAGCCGTAATCAAAGAGCTTGTCCTTATGCCCTTCATCCTGAACCACCTGGTTGTATTTGGTAAAGTCGGCCTGGAAGGTATAATACACATTCTTGATGATGGACTTACTTTCCTTATCGGCGGGGAAACGCTGTGTAAAACGGGTAAACACGCGCCAGGTGTTGTTGGTTACCTGGGCATTGTTGTTCCAGTTCATGAGTGAACCGGCAAAGTTATAGGCGTTGTAACGGTTATAGTTCATTGAGCCGCCGACGGTGAGATTGATGGTGGCGGTCGTTTTCACGTCGATTTTTCCGGACAGGTTAATATCGATGTTTTCGGTATTCAGGCTGCTTTTGGTGATTTCGAGATCGTTTTTACGAAGGAAGTCGGCATTTTTATACGTACCTCCGGAGGCCAGGCCGGCAGGGCGAAGCGGGTTGGCTACCAGCCGGTCATACACATCGTCCTTTACTTTGTAAAGATCGATGGAAGAAGGCCTTCCGTCCCTGTTGTAAGCGAAATCGGCAGCAATGAAGTAACCGAGTATGGCCTGGGTGTTCAGGGAGTCTTTGCGCTTTTTGATCAGCGGTCCCTGCATGTTGATTCCCAGTCTGTTATGCCCATAGTTGTCGAGGAATTCCGAGGTTTCCACTTCAACTCCTGCGCCGAACTGCCGTGAAGGGCCTTTGGTGGTGACATTGATTACACCACCGGTGGCATCGCCGTACTGTGCGGGCAGACCGCCGGTGATCACCGTCACCTCTTCGATGGCTGATTGCGGAAGGTTGTTGGATCCGCGTACTTTCATCCCGTCGATATACATGACCGTACCTTCCGTTCTGGAACCCCTGACGCTTCCCCTTTCCCCGTCGGCGGAGAATACACCCCCCACGGTAGTGGCCACAGCGTCGGCCGAGCGGTTAGGCATTTTGGCGATCTCCTCCGAGGTCACCGTCCCTCCCGTGGATGTCTTATCCTTGGAGATCAGAGGAACCTTGTAATCAACCACTTCCACTACGTCGAGGGCTACGGTGGTCGACTCAAGTTCCATGTCCTGGAAGGTGATTTTATCGGCATTGATGACCACACCCTTGATCATTTTTGACTTATAACCGACATAAGTGGCTTTCATGTCGTATTTTCCAGGCGTGATGGGTTTGATGGTGAAGTTGCCATCGAAATCTGATGTGGTACCTCCGATCTGGGTACCTCCGGCTTCAATCACAATGTTGGCGAATGGAATCGGCTCCTTGGTGCCTGCATCCCTGATCTTTCCCTTCAGTGTTCCCGATTGTGAGAATACCAAAGCACTGGTACAAAACAAGATCCCAACTGTCAGTAGTAATTTTCGCAACATAAACAGTATATTAGTTGTTAAATCTGAATTTCGCCTGAAAAAGCGGGTAAAGGTAAAAAGAATTTTCAGCATTAATCCAAAAAAAATAGATGAAAGCCCCAATTTTTTGGATGAAGGAACGATGCCGTAATTCAGGTTTTCAGGCGTAGGGACGTTTCAGAATTTCAGAAAAGACAACTGCCTTGCGGATGTCAAAATCTTCCATGATGCCGGGGCTGCTTTCTTCCTCTTCCTCAAGGATGATGACGGGGGCAGGTTTTTCTTCCAAGGGGGCATATTCTCCACCGCGGTACATCATGAGTTCATTCATCAGGAAAGGCACTTCTTCCGGGGCTTTGCGCAACTCAGCGGTGGCGGATGAGGCCGGGGCCGCTTGCGCCCGGGGTACGGACTTCTTTTCTGTAAATTCTTCACCCAGAATGACTTCCTCAAACCATTCTCCCAGGCCCCTGCCTTCCTCCGGCTCAGCTGGCAATGGCGCATCTCCGGGCGCTTGTCCCGGCCTGGAAGCCTTGACCTTCTGTGATTTACGGTAAAAAGAATAGAGGATCCAGGCGATGGTCAGGATCACGATGACAATATTGCCGCCGTCGGATAAGGAGATTATCGATAGTAACATACTACCTGCGTATAATTTTTCACGAAGGTAATCTTTTTTGTGAATAACTCGCAATCCGGCCGGACTCCCTGTTCCTTGAACTGTGTTACTTTTGTCTTTGCAGGCCTGTTGGCCGTGTTACGATCCAATATATTGAAATTCAGAATTATGTATCAAATTTCTGCCTTCCTCCTGAGAAGCTTGCTGACCGGAGTTTATTTTCTAACTGTTTTTCTGATCGCATCCTCCTGTAACAAGGATAAATACCATGATCCCCAGCCTGCCGGTCCGGAACCGGAATGGCAGCAGCTTACAGCCATGCAGTCCGGGGTCCCGGTCAATTCAATGGCTTTTACCGACAGCCTCCACGGAATCTGTGTGGGTGATTCCGGCATGCTGGCCGTCACCACGGATGGCGGAAAGCATTGGAATATTCAGTATCCCTGGCCCGGAAAACAACTCTTTTGTGTCAGGTTCAGCAATCCGCTGACTGCATGGATATGCGGAAGCCAGGGTTTGCTGCTGAAATCTGACGATGGCGGAGCAAACTGGAGTACTGTCAATCTGAATACTGCAACCAGTCTGCGTTCTATGTTCTGGGAGGGCCAGAGGGCATGGATTGTGGGCAATCCTGAATCCGATACGCTTTCACTTATTTATTACAGCGGTGATGGCGGACAGAACTGGATCAGGCGGGAGTCAGCTACCGGACAGGTCCTGCTGGGGGTTTATTTCAGAGACAGCCTCGGGTGGGCCTGCGGATTGAACGGACAGATCATCCGCACCTCTGATTATGGCAATACCTGGTTAAACTGCAATTCATCCACCACGGCCCACCTGCGGAAGGTGTTCTTCAACGGGAGCAGCCAGGGATATGCCGTGGGTGAGAATGGTACCTGGCTGAAAAGCGGTGATGGGGGGGCGGAATGGACTGGCGCAGGCACCCTGACCTATTCCGATATCAATGATATCTGTTTCACCGGTCTTCAGGATGGCTGGATGGCAGGGGAGAACGGAAAAATTTTCAGAACCCGTGACGGCGGCATCTCCTGGACCAGCGAAAACAGCCATGTTAACGCCACCCTGCTGGAGATCCACATGCTCGGTGCATCCAGGGGATATGCGGCAGGATACACCAAAAGCGGGACGGGTATTGTGCTTGCTTACAAGTAGGCTTTTCCCCATGATCCCTCCCCATACCATACAAAGTATCTTAGAAGCGGCCCGGATAGAGGAAGTCGTCGGTGATTACGTAAGCCTGAAAAAACGGGGCGTCAACCTGATCGGGCTCTGTCCCTTCCATCATGAGAAGACCCCGTCGTTCACGGTTTCACCGGCGAAAAACCTGTTTAAGTGCTTCGGATGCGGTATCGGTGGCAATGCCCTGAAGTTCATTATGGAACACGACAAGGTGAGCTATGTGGAGGCATTGAAAATGCTGGCTGCCCGTTATCAAATTGAGATTGAGGAACAAACACTTAGCCCGGAACAGGAGCTGGCCAGGGATGAAAGGGAAAGCCTGCTGGCGGTCACGGCCTATGCGGCAAAGTTTTTTATGGAAATGCTCCATCACTCGGAAAAAGGGAGGACGATCGGGCTTGCCTACCTTCGTGAAAGGGGCTTTTCAACGGATGTTATCAAACAGTTCGAGCTCGGATACTGCCCCGACGAAGCGGATGCATTCACCCGTGCCGCACTGAAAGACGGTTATCAGCTTAGCTACCTGGAGAAAACCGGGCTCAGCATTGTGCGCGACGGCAAGGCGGTAGACCGTTTCCGCGACAGGATCATCTTTCCGGTGCACAGCCTGTCGGGCAGGGTCATCGCTTTTGGCGGCAGGATCATGGGCAGTGGCAGCAAATGGGCCAAGTATATCAATTCGCCCGAAAGCGATATTTATCACAAAGGAGCAGGCCTTTACGGGCTCTACCAGTCAAGAAATGCCATCCTGTCCAAAAACGAATGTTACCTGGTGGAAGGCTATACCGACGTGATCTCCCTCCACCAGGCCGGCTTCCTGAACGTGGTGGCTTCATCCGGAACCTCTCTCACCACAGACCAGATCAAACTGATCAAACGTTTCACTCCCAATGTCACCATCCTTTACGACGGCGATGAAGCCGGGATCAGGGCTTCTTTCCGCGGGATTGACATGATACTGGAAGAAGGCCTGCAGGTTAAAATCGTCCTTTTCCCCTCCGGTGAAGATCCCGATTCTTTCGTCAGAAACAACCGCCAATCGGTGGTGGAAGCCTTCCTTCAGAATGAAGCGAAAAACTTTATCCTCTTTAAAACCAAATTATTGTACGAGGAAGCCCGGGAAGATCCCATCCGTAGGGCACAACTGACCAGGGAAATCGTCCAGAGTATCGCCCTGATTCCCGACCAGATCCAGAAAAATATCTATCTGCGTGAGTGCAGCAGTCTGATGAACATCCCCGAACAGGCACTTGCAAACGAGATCAATAAAATTGCCAGGCAACAGTTCAATAAAAAGCATGCGTTAAGCGGGGATGCAGCCGCAGGACTTCCTGAGCCGCCCCCGCTGCCGGTGCCTCAGGAAAGTCTTACCACCTCGGAGTCGGAGTACCAGGAAAAAGATATCATCCGGCTGCTGATCAATTACAGCGGGGAGGAAATCATCATTCAGGACATGGAGGATGAGAGCCGGCAGATCCAGGTGAAAGTGGGAGAATTCATCATTCAGGACCTGCTGAAGGATGACATCCGCTTTTCAAACATCCTGTTTCAGCAGGTTTTCGACGAGTTTGTCGCCGCTTACCGGGAAGGAAAACTGCCCGATGAACAGGTTTTTTTCAATCATACCGACGGCAAGATCGCACAACTTGCCGTAGATATGGTCAGCAGTCCTTATTTGCTGAGCAAGAACTGGTTTGAGAAAAAGCATATCAGTGTGCTTACCGAGAAGCAGGTGCTTGCGGATGCGGTCACCTCTTCCGTATTGTCGTTCAAACTCCGTCAGGTAGAGAAAATGATGTCAGGCAATCAGCGAAGGATCAGGCAGATGGATGATGAAGAAGGGGTGATTGAACTGTTGCAGCAGCAGCAGCGCCTGTCGCAGGTAAAGAAGCGCATCAGCGAAAAGCTGGGCCGTATCGTTACCCGCTGAAAGGCTCAGGGCCGGATCAGGCTTTGCCTGTGCTGCGGACTCTGCCAGAGGCCTATAAGCTGGCGGAGCCCGGCATAATATGATTCCTGGTTATCATTGTACACCTTCTGTTTCAGGGTGATTTCCTTCCTGAAGGATACTTTGTTTCCCTTTTGTTTACATTCGATGACCACTTTGCCCGCCTCGTTCGTCAGAACGGTGCGTTCTACCGGATTAAGCAGCATGCTGCCTTCAGGAAGGGTAAGCGAATATTGATAGGATTCGCTAAGATCAAGGGGCTGAAATACAGGACTTTTTCTTTCGCTGAAAAATTCTTCGGGTGACCAGGATGCCATGCCTTTTTCCAGATAAGGCCATTCCATCACAAGGGTTTCTGCTTTGGGTGACAACTTTTTACTGCTTCCCGTCAGTGCTTTCGTCTCGCTGATCTGAGCTGTAAGCCGGGTAGTGGTGATGTCTTTCAGGTCGGAAGAAGTCACAAAGCCCTTGATCCCTTTGATTGCGGCCTTTGGATTGAGGCTTATGGCAAGACGGGGATTCATCTTCCCGCCGGCGGAAAGGCTGAGGGAGCCTTCCATGCTGTGGTCGGCAAAAAGTTCGAACCTTCCGTCCAGGCTGATGGAAGCTCCTGGATCTTTCGGAGCCAGGGCCTGGGGACCGGCTTTCGGATCGAGGCTGAGCCAGGCACCGCCCGGATGGGTGTACAGCAAGTCCTGGTCGTGGGTTTCTTTAACGGATAAGAGTACCGGATCTTCACCGGGGATGTTCGCCAGTACGCAATACTGGCTGATGATGCTGAGATTGCCCATTCCCGGGTCATAATACGCCGGGAATTGCGCTGCAAGTGTCGTGCGGATGCCTGCGAGTTCGAGGAAAGCCATCAGCAGCAAAGCTTTCTCGATATCGGTACCCCCGGCACTGCGGAAAACTTCCCAGGAGGGCCTTACCTGGTAGTCAAGCAAAGGCAAAGGAATCCTGAAAAGCCGGAATTCCGTGATGATCTTTTCCTGCAGGTTGAGCGCTTTTTGCAGGGGCGACAGGGCCTGATTGTTCACCCTGTCGACATACTGTTTTATCTGATCATCGGCCGGATGGGGGAAGGCCTGCTGCAGCATGAATGGCGCCAGAACCTGGTGTAAGGCGGAGGAGGTGGAGAAACAAATACAGGGTGCATAAGCCGCAGGATCAGGCTGCATCACTTCGGATTGCAGGGCCGGGAGGTTGCTGAACCTCCAGGTATAGGTCTTCTGACCGCCTTCCCTTCTAAGATCTGACACGGCGCTTGCATGGTAGAGACGGAAATTCAGGCTGGTCTTTTCGGGTACTTCGATGATGAACTCCAGGTCTTTAACGGGACTGTGTTCGGCAAGGATTTCGCTGCCCATAAAGAAGGGAATGAGTCCCCGCCGGCTTACAAGGGTGTAGTCAAGTACAATGGTGGCACCCACTTCAAGCCCGGTATGGGTTACCACCATTTCCCGCAGACCGTTTGCGAAGGCAGCATTTTCGGCCATTCTCGGCAACACCTCGTTAAAGGCATTCGGCGGAGTGATGAGCTCTTTCCCGTCGGCCATTACTGTATGGGCTTCGTTAATGGTGAGTTTCTGGAACCCGGGATTGTAAACAATAAAGGTTTCCCCGTATAAACGGTGGAAAGCGAAATGACTTAACAGCTTCACTTCTTTGCGGTGGCGAAATTCCACACTGCCGTCGTCCAGCAGGGTGTACTTTTTGAATACCCGCTCAAAAACTGCGTCGGCTGTGTCGTCTGCCAATACAGGGATACTGGCGTGGAGCATCATCCCTGCCAGCAAAACCATTAAATAAAACCGGAATTTATTCATATGCAGTTAATAAAAAAGTGTAAACAGATTTCCATTTATAATAAAATGCTTGATGTTATCAGCCTGGCATTCGATTGCCGGATATCCCGGTGAAAGCTGATTGCGGGGGGACTCCTGTCACAACCTTGTTAAAACGATCCAGCCGTCCATCTCTTTCTGGTTGATTACTGCCTGTCTGAAATCCGGCCAGTGCTCCGGTGCATAGATCCTTTGACCGTAAGATGCATTTTGTTTCATAACCAACTCATTGCCCTTTGCCTTGATGCTGCCCTGCCAGCTTACAAGCGTTCCGTTCACCGCTTCAGGGACGGGGATATCGGCAGCTGCCACCCTGAACGGAAGCCTGATGGTCTGATCCAGTGCGGTCAGGCGGGAGCAACGGTCGCGGAAGGGGTATTTCCTTTCTTTCGGTGCAGTGGAAATATTCAGATGAGCCTGCGCATTCCGGAAAAAGTCGGGAGTAAGCAGATGTTTCATGATGATCTCCTTATCAGTGATAAGCGCAAACCCTGGGATCATAAAACGGATTTCCAGATGGAAGGGACCTTCGGAATAGTGATAGGGCTCCTGCATGTCGTAGTCCAGTAAAATTGCGGCGGGGTGAATTTTAAGTAATTCTTTTTCAATTTGTTGTTTCCACTTTGAGCGGTATTGTCCTGTGAACATCCGGCGGATGGCCGCATCGGTCTGTCCTTCGGCTTTGATCGAGATGCTTCCTTTCAGGCTTCCGTCTGTTGCGAGTTCCGAAACGGCATGCATTTTCAGCCAGTGGTTTTCCGGAGGGGATACCGGGGTTTCCATCAGGCTGGCCCCCTCTGGCAATCCCATCAGGTAGTTTTGTTGTTGTTCCGCACTGCTCCAGAGCTCGCGCAGGAAGGGCACCCAGGTGGGATCGAGCAGTTCGTAGCGGCCGTCTCTTCTTTTGACCACGGTTACACAGTGGTTAAAATGGTCGGCGGGGATATTTTCGATCCGGCTTCCTGCCATGGTCATGGCCGGATAGGATTCAAAACCGGCCGCCCGGAGCATGGTGATCAGCATGCCGGCTTTGTCCTTACAAACCCCGGCCCTGTCGGTAAAAGTCATGTCGCCGGTATGCAGGGTATATCCTTCGCCTTTTCCCATGGAAATCCCGGAATAGCGGATCTCGTCGGCACACCAGTGGGTCAGCCGTGAGATGCTGTCGGTTTCGTCCACGGCGCCTCTGAGAATGTCATTGACTTTCAATTTGATCGCTTCAGTGGAATGGAAACTGCCGTAATCTTCGTTCACCCTGAAAAACCAGGTCGATTTTGACTCCCAGTCGGGACTGGTGGTGAGGATCATCTTCAGGGCTACGTCGGACCTGTCAGCCATGGAAGGTTCTGACTTCAGCGGCATGAGGTTTCGGGCCGTGAAGGTGTACTGCCGGAAACGGTCGCTTATCTTTTCGTCCACTTCCATTGTGCCGTTATAAACCTTGTAGGTCACCTGTTTGGAAGCGGGCAGGCTGATCTGGTAGACTTTTTCCAGCACGGGCTGGTCGTTCCAGAAGGGTACGATATCGTAAAAGTGGCCCCGCATCGGGGGAATGAATCTTTCATCATCGTCTGTTTGCAGCAAGGCGTATGTAAATCCTTTCTTGAAAAGACGTATTTCCACGGCATCGCCGGGTTCCAGTCGTCCCACTTCCAGCATCACCTCCCGGGCGCCCCAGTAGATGGCACGGGCAGGGGCGGGATAGTCCATGACTTTTGAAGGATCGAGTGCGACACTTGAACCGTCCTGCCTGTAAATAATGACTGCTTTAATCTCAGCCATGGCCGACAAGGGGTCATAATCGTAACGTACCACCGAAAGGTCCAGGGCTCCCGCCGCAGTCAGCACCTTGTAAAGCCGCCTGGTGTGAAAGTAGCCCAGGCCGGTTTCCATCACCTCAACGCGGGTACTGTCGAAAAGGACAAGGCTTGCGGCATCCGGATAATCGGCCGCATTGCCTGAATTTTTAATCAGGTCTTCGACAGGACCGGCCATCAATGTCGATCTGAGCAGGAGGATGAAGCCGGTGGTGAGAAGGAGATTTTTCATTAATCAGGATAGGTTGATTGTTGCACTTGAATACAATTGGAAAGGCAAAGTTAGGGAAAGCTGCAACATTAACGGGGGTTGATTGTTATATTCCCGGTAAAGGATACATGTTTAAAATGTTCGTGTTTGGCAAACACCAAGCGGCAATGATAATAAACCGGACATTTTCCCGCATGAAGCGGGGCAGGCATGTAATTATTTAGATTTAAATTATATACAAATGAAAAAGAATATTGGAAAAGCGGATATGTGGATCAGGATACTGATTGCACTGATCCTGGGTATCCTGGTCATCGCGGGTGTAGTCGAAGGAACCCTGGCCATTGTATTCGTGATCCTGGCCCTGGCCTCCCTGATCACCGGGGTCATCGGATTCTGCGGTCTTTATACCCTGCTGGGGATCAGCACTTGTCCACGGAAGGATAAGTCCTGAGCAGCTTTCAGCGTTTCTGTCGGAAGAAGGTCTGCATCAGCAGGCGGCATGCTTCTTCCAGGATTCCTTCCTGCACGACGGTTTCCGGGTGAAGGACAGCTTTGCCCAGGAGCGAATAACCTCTTTTTTCATCGCGGCAGCCAAATACGATTCTCCCGATCTGAGCCCAGTTAGCGGCTCCCGCGCACATCACACAGGGTTCGACAGTCACGTAAAGGGTGCATTCCGTCAGGTATTTGCTGCCAAGGTAATCAGAGGCCGCCGTGATACACTGCATTTCGGCATGGGCGGTCACATCGGTCAGTTGTTCGGTAAGGTTGTGTGCACGGGCAATGATGAGGCCGCCGGAAACGATTACCGCACCCACCGGCACTTCATCCCTGTCGAAAGCAGCCTGGGCCTCCTTCAGGGCCTGTTGCATGAAACGGATGTCAGTCTCCTGATCAGTCATCTACCAGTTCAGCCTTTTCCGGATGGCAGCAGCTTCATTTTCATAGCCCGGTTTCCCGAGCAGGGCAAACATATTGGCCTTGTAGGCTTCCACCCCGGGCTGGTCAAAGGGGTTAACTTCCAGTATATAAGCACTTAATGCACATGCAAATTCAAAGAAATACAGCAGTTCGCCGATATGAAAGGCATTCAGTTCGGGGATGGTGATGCGCATCACCGGAACACCGCCGTCTACATGGGCCAGCAGGGTACCGGTCTCTGCCATGTGGTTGATGCGCGTCAGGCTGGTACCAGCCAGGAAATTAAGCCCGTCCAGGTTACTGGGTTCCTCCTCCAGGCTAACCCTGGCAGGGGTTTCCGCGACCGAGAGGACGGTTTCAAACAGAATTCTCAGCCCGTCCTGCAGATATTGCCCCATGGAATGCAGGTCGGTAGTGAAGTTGACAGTTGCCGGGAATATCCCCCGCTGCATTTTTCCCTCACTCTCACCGAACAACTGCTTCCACCATTCACCCATGTAAAAAAGGGATGGTTCATAGTTCACCAGCACCTCCACCGGTTTGCCCATGCGGTACAACAGATTCCTGCAGGCTGCATACAGTGCCGCCGGATTCTCCCCGAACTCCGCAGAGGCATGGCAGATGGCATATTGAGCGGCAGCTCCCTCCAGTAATTCCCTGATGTTGATCCCGGCCAGGGCAATCGGTAGCAACCCTACCGGACTCAGCACCGAAAACCTCCCCCCGACATCATCCGGAATGACATAGGTTTTATAGTCCTCCGTGTCAGCCAGGCTTTTCAACGCTCCCCGCGATTTGTCGGTGATGGCGATGATCCTTTCCCGGGCTCCCGCTTTACCGTGTTTGGCTTCAAGCTGCTTCTTCAGTAAACGGAAGGCGATGGCAGGTTCCGTCGTAGTCCCCGATTTGGAGATCACCACCAGGGCATATGACCTGCTCTGCAGAAACTCCAGCAGCCTCGCCATATAGGACTCGCTCAGGTGATGTCCGGCATACAGGATTACCGGATGTTCCTTCTTATTACAGTAAGACGAAAAGGGATTGGTCAAGGCTTCAATTACGGCCCTGGCACCAAGATACGATCCTCCGATCCCGGCCACTACCACCACTTCCACCCTGTCTTTCAGGTAACGCATGTCCTGTTCGATGGAGTCCGCAAGCGCAGGATCAGAATTTACGGGTAGTTCCATCCAGCCTAAAAAGTTATTCCCCCGGCCCGTCTTGTTTATCAAAACCTGGTAATGATAGTAAAGGTCTTTTTGCAATGCCGCCAATGCCTCTTTTCCGGCAAAAGGAAGCATGTTGTCAATGTCCAGTCCGATATGTTTCATGCAAGATGTGATTGAAGTACCTACAAAAATAATCTTTTCTGTAAATTAGCCCCAGAAGCGTTCAATATCATTCGGTGAAGCATAAGGTGTTGTTATTGTGTCTGTTAACCTTTTGGTTGCAGCTTGTCAGGGGCACTGTTTTTCAGGTCGGACCGTCCCGTCCCCTGCTGATTCCTTCTCAGGCAGCCGCCCTGGTCGATGACGGAGACACCGTCGACATCGATCCAGTAACTTTCTCCGGCATGGATGCCTGTGCGGTCTGGACGAAACATAACCTGCTGGTCAGGGGTGCAGGTGGCATGCCGCATATGCAGGCCAACGGAGCCTTCGTACAGGGTAAAGGGACCTGGGTTGTGTCCGGCGACAACATGCGGGTGGAGGCCATTGAATTTTCCGGGTCCGTGGTTCCGGATCACAACGGGGCGGGCATCCGGCACGAGGGCAGCGGGCTCAGCGTCAGTCATTGTCATTTTCATCATAATGAAAATGGTATTCTGGGAGGGCATGCCGGCATGATCCTGGTGGAGCATTGCGAATTCGGCCATAACGGCTATGGTGACGGATATTCCCATAACATCTATATTAATCATGCACAGGAACTGACTGTCAGATTCAGCTATTTCCATCATGCACATATCGGCCATGAGATCAAAAGCAGGGCACACCGGAATTTCATTCTGTACAACCGGATCAGCAATGAAATCACAGGGGATGCCAGTCGCGAGGTCGACCTTCCCAACGGCGGCTTTGCTGTGGTATGCGGAAACATCATCCACCAGGGACCTGCCGCCACCAACGGGAATATGCTTGGTTTTGGCAATGAGGGCCTGACCAACGACCCGCCGCATGAATTGTACCTGGTGAATAATACCATAGTGGATGAAAGGGGATTTGGCGGCAGTTTCATCAGTATGCCGTCCTCGGGGGTAAACCTGCTGAAGGCTGTGAACAACATTTTTGTTTCGGCCACCGCAGCATGGATAAACGGCAGTCCGTTGCAGCTGGATAGCCTGACCAATATCATTGCTGCGAATAAGGGTCAGTTGTTTTTTACGGATACCCTTCTCTATGATTACCGTCTCAGCGGGCTTTCCCTCGCGGCTGTCAACCAGGGAAGCTTTCCGGGTTCTGCAGGCGGTTTCCTGCTGCAACCCGGCTGGGAGTACCATCATCCCTGCCTCGGTCTGGTCAGGCCCCAGCAGGCTGCCATCGATATCGGAGCTTACGAGTATGTGTCGCCCGCTGCCGTGTTCGGAGCGGAAAGCGGCCTGCAACTGCTCTCCTGCCAGGGTCCGGGGATATATCGCTTCAGGATTCACCCGCCCGATCCGCTGGCAAGCTTTGAGGTTTACGATGCGAACGGAAGACTGACAGCCCGGGAAGGCTGTAATGAGCATGGAACAGGAGATTTTGACCTGTCAGGCTTCCCTTGCGGGATTTACCTCTGCCGCCTCAGATCAGTCAAGGGACAGGGCGCGGTGAAATTCCTCCACTGCCCCGGAAATATTCGGTAACTTTGCAGATTATGTGGAAAAGACTCCTGACCACCATTATCGTCCTCACATCCATTGCCCTGGCCGGGCTGATCGGTATCCAGGTATACTGGATCCAGAGCTCAGTGAAGGTTAAGGAGGAGAATTTCAGCCGTTCGGTTACGGAAGCCGTGAATAATGTGGTCTATAAACTGGAGAAGCTGGAAGCCATCAACGAGATTCAGCGTACCATGAGCTTCCTGGAACGCGGTACGGAGATTTACGGGCAGATCGACTCGGTGAAAGGGCTTTACCTGACGGAACTGGTGATGCTTTCCGCACGCAATGCCACCGACAGCCTGATCCTCGGCGATACTTCCGGTATCACCATCCGTTACCAGGAGGAAAAACCCAAAACGCCCGTCCCGGAATATGACACCACTTTCGTGAATGTGGTCAATCGCAGGATCATGGACATGAAGCGGCATATTTACCTGGGGGAGGCCATCAGCGAGAAGGGAACTCCTGCAAGCCTTCAGAAACGGCAGCGTGAAAGGCTGAAAAAGCTCTACAAAGAGAAATCCAGCCTGATCAATGATGTGCTGGAAGACATGTTCAATGTCCGTAAACAACAGTCCATTGAAAGCCGCATTGATTTCCGGCTGCTGGATTCACTCATCACGGCCGAACTTTCCAACAAAGGAATCAGCGCGGCTTTCGAGTTCGGGATCTTCAGTCCCCGCCGCAACCTCATGGTCATGGAGAAAACAGGCTATTACCATCAGCAACTCATGCGCAAGAGTTTTGTTTTCAATCTTTTTCCCAACGAGGTCATGCGCTACCCGGAATACCTCATGGTGTACTTTCCGCACGAGACCCGCTACATCCTCAGCCAGGTGAAGGGTATGCTCATTATATCCATCGTCTTCATCCTGGTGATTATCGGGTCGTTCACCTATACGATATTTACTATTCTCAGGCAGAAGAAACTGTCGGAAATGAAAAATGATTTCATCAACAACATGACCCATGAGTTTAAGACGCCCATCTCCACGGTATCACTGGCCTGCGAGACCCTGACAGACAAGGATGTGACCAGAACCCCCGGCCTGGTGGATGGTTATATCGGGATCATCCGGGAGGAAAACCAGCGCCTGGGTAAGATGGCAGAAAAGATCCTGCAGACGGCGATCCTGGAAAAAGGCCAGGTCAGGTTGAAACATGAGGTGATCAATGTGCACCTGGTACTGGAAGAGATTATAAGGAATATGCGGATTCAGGTTGAACTCAGGGGAGGCGGCATCAGTACCGGTTTTCAGGCAGGGAATCCGCTGATTGAGGCCGACCGCATGCATATTACCAATGTGTTCCTCAACCTGCTGGATAATGCCAACAAGTACTCCCCCGAAGCTCCCGTAATCACCGTTTACACGGCAGACGCAAAAGGCGGGGTCAATGTGGTGGTGCAGGATCAGGGTCTCGGGATCAGCAAAGCCAATCAGAAAAGGATATTCGACAAGCTCTACCGTGTATCTACCGGAAATATTCACGATGTCAAGGGTTTCGGACTGGGACTGAGTTACGTCAGGTTTATCGTTGAAAAGCATGGCGGAAAAGTGAGCGTTCAAAGCGAATTAAATAAAGGAAGCCGCTTTATCGTATTTTTGCCCTTCCATATCCGGCAAAAACTGATTGAAAATAATTCAAGACGGATCAAACCCTTCCAATCACCTTTCCCATGGAAAAGCTGAGAGTACTGTTGGCTGAGGACGATAAAAACCTGGGTGTCATACTGAAGAACTACCTGGAAGCCAAGAACTATGTGACACATCTATATGCAAACGGGGAAAGCGCCCTTCACGCCTATCAGCATCATCAGTATGATCTCTGTATCCTGGATGTGATGATGCCTGTGATGGACGGCTTTACGCTGGCAGAACAGATACGGAAATCGGATAAAAAGATACCCATACTTTTTCTAACGGCTAAGTCGCTGCAGGACGACATCCTGCAGGGTTTTAAATCGGGCGGCGATGATTATATTACCAAGCCTTTCAATATGGAAGAGCTGCTGGCCCGTATGACGGCCATCCTCAGGCGTTCGCGGCAGAACCTCGAAACCGGGCCGAAATCAAATATCTTCCGGATAGGGAAGTTCACATTCGATTACAACCGCCAGCAACTGACAATCAACAGCCAGGAACATAAACTGACTTCCAAGGAAGCCGATCTGTTGCGGATGCTTTGTGAAAACGTGAACCAGGTGCTCGACCGTAAAGCTGCCCTGGTAAAGATCTGGAACGACGATAGTTATTTCAATGCCCGCAGCATGGATGTGTACATCGTCAAACTCAGGAAAGTCCTTAAGGAAGATCCGGACGTGGAACTCATCAACGTCCATGGCGTCGGATTCAAACTGGTTACCCGGGAATAGCCTGGTCCAGGCAGAGGACAAGGCCTTTGAGGTATTCGCCTTCCGGGTGAAAAATACTCACCGGGTGATCGGGTGGCTGACAAAGATGCCGGATCAGCCGGATGTTACCTCCGTTTTCTATGGCTGCTGCCATCACGGCCGACTGAAATGCCTGCCGGTCGATGGCCTGGGAGCAGGAAAAAGTGAACAAGATGCCTCCTTTGTTCAGGCGTTTCAGGGCCGATGCATTGACGGATCGGTAACCCCTGAGGGCTTTGTTCCTGTCGCTGTGATGCTTGGCAAAGGCCGGAGGATCCAGGATGATCAGGTCGTAGGTTTCATCCGTGTTCTCCAGAAAGTGGCGGGCATCTGAACAAACGGCCCGGTATCGTTCCGGAGAAATCCCGTTCAGGCTGCAGTTGTCCTCAAAACCCTGTATGGCTCTCTTTGAACTGTCCACTGCAGTCACCATGCTGGCTCCACCGGCCAGGGCGTTCAGACTGAAACCGCCGGTATAGGTAAATACATCGAGTACGCTTTTCCCTTTCGCGTAACTGCCTGCCACTGCCCTGTTCTCGCGCTGGTCGCAGAAGAAACCGGTCTTTTGTCCCTGCAGATCCAAAGCATAGCGGAGGCTATTCTCACGAAACTCAACCGGAACAGGACTTCCGTACAGGAATCCGTCTGTGGCGTCATAATCGTATTGCTTCGAGAGAATGTCGGCGCTGCGGCTGTACACTGTCTGTAAATCCGGACCGTACAACTCCTGCAAGGCCTGAACGATCTCATTGATTGAGAGGTACATGCCGATGGACTGGGCCTGGATCACGAGGTGACCGGCAAAATGGTCAATCACGAGTCCCGGAAGAAAATCCCCTTCCCCGAAAACCAGGCGGTATGCGCTGGTGTCAGCATTCCCGGTCAAACCCTGGCTTTTCCTGTGCTGATAAGCCTGTTGCAGGCTGCTTTTCCAGAAGTTCCCGTCGAGGAGGCCTGCCGTGTGCCTGAGCAGCTTCACCGCGATTGATCCCGACTGGGCATGCCCGGTGGCCAGATATTCCCCTTCCGCTGTATGTAGATCCACCGGATCGCCTTCGGTGATGCCGGCTTCTGCTTTCATGATGGCTCCCGAAAACACCCAGGGGTGCCTTCTTCTTACGGCCTCGTCTTTGCCCTGTTTCAGGGTGATTCTTTTATACATTACAGGATGATCAGGGATAGCCGGAATACTTCCGGACCGGTGGTTCTCAATATGATAAAATACTGGCCGCGGGGGATTTGCAATGGTAATTCAAGCAGCTTTCCCCCCGGATCATGCTCCGTTCGCATGCAGCAGCGGCCTGTGACGTCCACAATCTCCACGAACAGGGGTTGTTGCAGGAGCCTGCCGGGTATGTTGAGAAAAACACGCTCAGAAGCGGGATTGGGGTAGATACTGAAGACTTCATCCTTTTCAGGCGGAGACTGCCCGGTGACAGGGCTGACCGTAAAGCTGACAGTGGCCGTGTCGTACCAGCTTGGCACAGGAAAGGGATAACAGGCGGAGTAAAGGGCCGTATAAGTGCCGGGAGCCAGTATCCCCAGCGTCCTGACATCCGTGTAGTTGCAGATCACCGTGAGCATCCCTGAATTGAAGCAGCCGTCGAGCCTGATATCATTGCTGTCAACGGTGATACTCTGGTGGTCGATCCAGCATGGTCCGCTGGGGAACCATAAATCAGCCTCCAGTTTCACGGTGTCAGCGACCGTGGGATTGGCCGGCTGAACCACGAACGAAACCAGCCCCTGGGCCATGGTGACGCCGCACGTCAGCATGCCGCCCATAAGCATCATGGTAAAAACATTCCTTTTCATGCCTGTGGAAATTTACCGTAAATATACGAAGGAAAGGATGAATTTCAGTTATTAATTGTTCTTACGCCCGGCCTTTATAACCACGGATCCGCCGCGGCGGACACGGAGTTATGCATGGAGTGAATTTTTAAAGTAGGAGGGAAGAAAATTGAAGTTAGAAGTGAAGTAGAAAGAATTGGATTTCAGTTTTTTAACTTCACTTCAATTTTTTACCTTCATTTTTATCACTTCTTTCAAATACTCAACGTCTAAACCAATAAGCATCTATACTGTAAACTAGAATTAATTGAACCACATAGGACACATAGGGTAAACATCTATGTGATCTATGTTCCTATGTGTTGAAAATAAAGAGAATTAACACACTCAGTCGGAAACAATGCTTCGACTACGCTTGCATGACAGCTAAACTAAACGTCTAAACCAATAAGCATCTATACTGTAAACTAGAATTAATTGAACCACATAGGACACATAGGGTAAACATCTATGTGATCTATGTGCCTATGTGTTGAAAATAAAGAGAATTAACACGGTCAGTCGGAAACAATGCCTCGACTTCGCTTTCAGCATGACAGCTAAACTCAACTTCTAAACCACTAAACCCCTAAACCCGCTTCCAATGACGGCCAGAACTCATTAAACCCTAAACCTTAAACTTTAAACTCAACTTCCAAACCAATAAACTCCTACACCGGCTTCAAGCTGGAATTACTCTTAATTACGTAATAATTGGTAGTGATAAAGAAATTTCTCAGAAAGGGGATGGATGCAATCAGTTTCGACTGCACCCTGGGTTTCAGACCGAATTTTACTTCATAATTGGGATTTACCATGTAGAAAATACGTTTCTCCTTTCGGTATCCCGTCTTTTTCAGCAAACGCTCGAAGCGTTCGATGGAAATCCCGGTTTCTTTCACTTCCAGCAGCCCTTCTATCCTGGCCGCAGGCTCTCCTCCGAGCTTGAGGATGAACCGGTAAAGGGGCACCGGCAACAGATGGTACCAGGGAAGCTTTGACAACAGCCTGTTTTGGCAAACCTGCTGGTGTCCGCCATAGGGATTGTACCAGGGCGGAAAGCCCAGGAAAAAGCGTGTATCCGCTTTCATAAAACGTTTGACGAAATGCAGGAACCTTTCCTGGTCGTGGATGTGTTCGAGCACGTCCCTGGTGAAGATGAGGTCGAAGGTCCCGAGACCGGCCGTGTCATAAATGTTCGCGTGGATGAAAGTGAGTTTGTCCCTGTGCGGGTGGTTTTCATAAAACCGTCCCGCGTTTGCAATCTTGTTTTCCGCCAGGTCAATCCCCACCACCCGTTTGCAGCCGCGGTCGGCAAAGGGTTTCAGGTTCCCTCCCTCTCCGCAGCCGATCTCGAGCACGGAGGTGTTTTGATCTATCGTCATCAGTCGCTCCAGCATGGGGATGACGTGCCTGCTGACGGTGTATTCCTGCTCCGAGAAGTACTTCTCCCTGTCGATGTGTCTTTCCTGCATGGTCTGATCTAGGTAAAGCTAATAACAAGTGAAACCCTCAGTTGGTTTCGCAGGCTTCGGCCTGGTACCCCGCCCTGTGCAACAATTCAATGATACGGGCCGGGTCTGGCGGATCGCAATCAACCGTCAGGATGCGGTCGGGATCGTAGATATCCACCTTCCATTTTTTAACGGATGGCTCCGCATCCAGCAGGGTGGCAATGGCCATTTTGCAGCCCTGGCATTTCACGTTGGTTCTGAATTTTAAGATGGCCATTGGTTACAGTGACAGGAGTGTGATTATACCCCGGTACCGCCCCATAAACGGTATGGATGCATTGCCAGGTTCGAATTTTGATATCTGTGGTCCTGGCTGACTTCTTCTCCTATCCAGTCCGGTTTTTCGAAAAACGCAGCCTCTTCCGGGAGTTCGATCTCGGCAATGACCAGGCCGTGGTTCATTCCCAGGAATTCGTCCACCTCCCACACGAAGCCGCCAAAGGGAATGCGGTAACGGTACTTCTCGATGATTGCATAGGGGCTGAGTTTCAGCATCGTTTCTGCATCAGCCACAGGTATAGGGTACTCAAACTCTGCCCTGCTGATTCCCGATTGTTTCCCTTTGACAGTGATCCAGGCAGTGTCGTCGCTGATCCTGAGCCTTACCGTGGCCGTCTCCCCGATAATGAGGTAGCCCTGGATGATATGACGCGCTTTGGCCATGACACGGTAGGCGTCGGAGGTGGTCAGAAATTTCCTTTCAATCTCGAGGGGCATGGCACGAAAGAAAGAGAACAGGGATAAGTTCTCAGTGTTTGATGATCTTTTCCACCAGCCGCCGGTCTTTGGTCATCACCTCAAGATAATAGATCCCGGGAGCAAGGGCTTCGATCTGAAGCCTCCTCGGCAGGCGCACATGCTGGTATGCGGCGGAGCATACCAGCCGGCCCAGGGTATTGTAAACCGTTACGGATGTAATATATTCATTATCAGGTGGTAATATCATGATCTCCGAGACCGCGGGGTTGGGATACACCTTCAGTTTTTCTTCCTGCAGCACTTCTGCCGGGATGGGCAGCTGCGAAAGGTAGATGGTTCCCTGATAAACCAGGGTGCCTTCGATTTCGTTGGAAATCTCGAAGGTATAATATCCCGTGGGAAGGGTATTGAGATTGAAGGTGAACGCGAGCTGTGTGTCGTTGATCACCATGGCATTATAGGTGTATGCATAGCCCGGTCCCGACAGGATGGCGGTATGGTAGGGGGAATAGGTGAAGTGGGTATGGTTGGCATAAACCATAAAGGTGACGGCCGGACCGGTCATGACAGAATCGGGTGTAACGTTGGTAATCAACGGAGTGTAAGGATTGGGCAGCAGGTTCAGGGAATTGGCCAGGCTCATCAGGCCGTCGGTGGGATTGGACACACGGGTGGAATAGAGTCCTGTGGCCGCGTTGTAGGGCGGAACGAGTGTCACTGACAACTGCGTATTGGAGAGCACGTTGACGGAGTAGGGGTATAGCTGGAACCATTGATGCTCAAAGAAAATGGTATTGGACGACTGCATGAAATGCGTATTTTGCCCGGTAATGGTGATGGCAAGGGGTTGTGACACATAGGCTGTCGACGGGCTCACGGAAACCAGGTGGGGCGGGTTGGCCCCGGGCGTAAGCAGGAAGGCATCCGGAAGGGTAAGCAGACCGTCCTGCGACGGATAGGAATTGGCCTGGTAATAACCCAGGGGATGCGTATAGTCAAACACAAAGGTGGCCTGCGCCTGGGTATTGCTGAGGATATTGAGGCTTACCGGGGTGATGATCGTACCGCTTCCCTGTGAGAACCAGAAGCTGGTGGTGGTTCCCTGCTGGAAATGCGTATTCTGTCCGGTGAAGGTCACGCTGAGTGTCTGTCCCTGGCTTGCCGTGCCGGGGTTCACAGTTACCAGTGAGGGAGGACTTGAACCGGGAGTAAGAAGGAATGCATTCGGCAAGCTCATAAAGCCTGTGCCCGGCGTGTACACATTGGCAGTGTAATAGCCCGGCTGATGATTATAAAGAAAGCTGAACTGGGCCGATAACTGGTTGCCGTTGATGATGCTGACGCTGTTGGCCAGGATCATGGTGGATGATCCCTGGCTGAACCAGACGCTGGTGCTGGTACCCTGCTGGAAATTGGTGTTCTGCCCGGTGAATATCACGGGAAGGGTCTGCCCCTGGCTTGCCTGGCCGGGAAAGACCGACACCAGGTTTTGTGTATACCCCCCGGCAAAGGGCAGCAGGCAGAGTATGGCTTTAATGAGTGTTTTCATGTAACAAAGGTAATAGTTTTTCGGCGATGGCCACGCTTTCTTTGTCCTGATTATTATTGAACAGCCAGATGACATCGAGGGTAAGCTGGTGAAGCAGTCCTCTTTTTTCTCTGATCGACTTATAATAGACAAGTCTGATCCATTCAGGGTCGCCCAGGATGGGTGCTGCCCCCCTGTTGAGGGTTTCATTGCCGAGGCTGTCGAGAGCAAACACAAGGTAGTCCTTCAGAATGACATCCCTGTATAGCGGGTATTGTTCGGACCGGAAGGCTGTGTCGACCCGGCGCAGTGCCTTGTATGCCGCCGTATAATGGCTGCTGTTGTATTCCACCGCGGCCAGGTTTAAGCATGCATCGTCGAAATGGGGGGAAACGCGCACAGCCTCTGAGTAAAAATGTACCGCCTGCCGGTTGTCACCTTTGATGGCATAACTGCCTGCAAGGTTGTTCAGCACATGCGGATGCCAGGGGCATCTTTCCCAGGCATCGGTGAAACGTTCCAACGCCTTGTCCTGCTCCCCGAGGTTATACCAGGCCATACCCTCGTACCAGGAAAGCGGGGTGGTAGTGGGATCGAAACGGTAGAGCGGGTTGTTCGCCCGGTCCAGGTATCTGAGCGACTGTTGCCATTGCTGCCTGTCGCGGGCCAGCAATGCTTTGCGTGTAAAGCCTTCGGAACGGAAGCGGATGATGCCCGTTACCAGGGCAGCAGCCGGCAGGATGAGCAGGAGTGCTGCCGGCAGGGGGCGCAAGGCCGGCCGGCCCGGTCCGGCAGCGCGTGCAGCGTCGCCGGCGGCAAGACCGCAGGCAAGAAAAACCGAGAAAAACATCACATGCTCTGTCCGCTCTTTCGGAAAAGCAAACATAGAAAGGCCAAGGTAAATCACCGTTGCGCTGAAAACGGCCATTCTCCATTCAAACCCGCCTTCACCCCTGCCCCTGAGCAGCGGCAGCAAAGCCATTCCCGCAAGCAGGAGAAACAACAGCAGCGCAATACCGCCCTGTTCGCTCAGTATCCAGAGAAAATCATTGTGCGGCCGCTGGTAAAAGGTCAGGTTATCTGCCGACTTCAATCCCTCATTACCCTGTTCCATCACCGCGATCTTCCAGCTTCCCAGCCCCTTGCCGAAGACCGGATCCTCCCGGCTCATCTCCAGGGTCTTCTCCCACAGCAACAAACGGTCCCTGGTCGAACCGTAACCCGGATGCAACAGGTTATGGACCTGCTTGCGAAATACGCTTTCGCCGCTTTTCTTCTCCAGCAAAAGGATGCTCCCCGCCGATACAGCAAGGGGAAGGAGAATCAGAATAAAAGTTCTGACGGACAGTATTTTGCCAATTGCTTTCCGGTCAGAATGCAGCAGAAGGTAAAATACGGCCATGAAAAGTCCCAGCGCCAGGGAAACCCAGGCGGCTCTGGAGAGGCTCATCACGATCAGGAATACGGACAGCACAGTGGTGAAGGCGGCAGCGACTTTCCACGGCCTCTCCAGCCTGAACAGGCCGTAAATCTGGAAGGGCAGGAGAACAGAAAGGATTTCAGCAAAGATGTTTTTATTGGCAAAGGTGGAGGTAAGCAGGTAGGATGCCTGGTGGGTGAGGCCTGCGGGTAACAGGAGCGTGAGAAACTGGTAAAGTCCGTAAATGGCGCAAACACACACAAGCACGATGACAGCCCTGCTGAAACATTCCGGGAAGCGCGGAAACAAGGTGATAAGCATGTAAAAGACCAGGACAGAGATGCCGAAAAGGCAGATATTCAGCCATTGGAACCAACCGTCGGCAGGATTGACGCCCTTGATCAGCAGGCTGACTGCAGATACTGTGAGATAAAGGCAGAAGGCGACAAGCCACCGTTTTGCCAGGGGTCCGGCGGGAGGTATTTTGTTTTTTTTCCAGGGATAGGCCAGGAGAATGACAGCGATGATCAGGAATAGCGAGAACAGGATGAACCGGAGCGGTAAGACCGGGTCAAGGGTGGTCCGGCTGAAAGCCAGGGGAATGATCAGTACGGGTCCCCACAGCAGCCCGCGGTACAAGGCGCGGCTCATTCCGGCTTTATTGACGGATGCTTAACTCGTCAATCAGGTTTTTCGCTCCGGCAAACTTATCGATGATGAAGAGTACGTAGCGGATATCCACGTTGATGGTACGCTGCAGTTCCTCCTCAAAGGCGATGTCGCCGCTCATGGCTTCCCAGTTGCCGTCGAAGGCCAGCCCGATCAGTTCTCCATTGGCGTTGATCACCGGGCTGCCCGAGTTTCCTCCGGTGATGTCGTTGGTGGTGATGAAACAGGTGACGATCTCCCCGTTGGAGGCATAGGGGCCGAAATCTTTGGCCGCATAAAGGCTTTTGAGTTTGTCCGGTACGGAGAATTCATAGCTTCCGGGTTCCTCCTTCTCCATCACTCCTCCCAGGGTGGTCTTGAAATCGTAGTGTACGGCATCGGCCGGGAAATAGTCCAGTACCTTTCCGTAGGTGAGCCTCAGGGTCTGGTTGGCATCAGGATAGTACTTCTTATCCGGGTTCATTTCGCGTAAACCGGCCAGGAAAAGCCTGTCATACCCTTCAAGCGGTTGCTGTGCGGCATTGTATGTGTCGTTCAGAAGATTATAACTTTCCGAGAAAGACTGTGCACAGCGGAAAACCGGATCCTTCTCCAGCACTTTCGCCCGGGGATTGTCCAGGAAGGCTGTCAGCCTTTCTTTGCTGGTGAAGATGCTTTTTGCATACACTTCGGCGGCATATTTTTTGAAATCGCCCTTGTATTTCCTGTTCACTTCAGCCAGGATCGCCGGGTGGCCGGCAACAGGCACTTCCCTGGCGAAAATGCCGAGGACCAGGGCGAAAAGTGACTCGTCAACGGAGGCATTGTAATCCTTGAAGTAGCCGCTCAGTTTTTCCCTGAGTTCGCTGAGGGTCTTCTCCGGTAAGGCTTTGTCACCGGATTTTAACTGTTTGTAAAGGCTCACATAATTTCTGGCAAGCCCGATGGCTTCGGCTCCCCTGAGCAAACCTTCTGTATAATAAATGCGTGTTTTGGCCACCTTGCCAATCTCAGCATAAGCAGCCGCAATGCCTCCCAATACCTCTCCGTAGCGTTCCTTTCGCCCGGGATCCGCACTGTACCATTCCGTAAAAGCTGCCTCCAGCGCCTGTTTCTTTTCATAGACTTTCAGCCTCTTCAATCCCTTGGTCTGACCGATGAAGTACTTCCAGTAATTGGAGATCATCGCATACTTGGAAGCATACTGTATATTGATTGCCTTGTCGGCCTTCATGGCCGCCCTGATGATCTCCAGCCGCTTCTCCCGGATGGCCACCACGGTGGGATTGGTCTCTTCAATGGCCAGCTTCACCCCGTATGAGGTCAGGTAACGGTCGGTACTGCCCGGATAACCGTACACCATGGCATAATCGTTCTTTTCCACCCCCTTGATCGAAACCGGAAGAAAATGCCTGGGTTTCAGGGGAATGTTGTCTTTGGCGTAAGGAGCAGGCTTACCGTCCGGACCGGTGTACACCCTGAAAATGGAGAAATCACCCGTATGCCGGGGCCACATCCAGTTATCTGTATCGCCGCCGAACTTGCCGACGGAAGAGGGCGGGGCACCCACCAGGCGGACATCTTTGTAAACCTCGTAAAGGAACAGGTAGTATTCATTCCCGTTGAAAAACGACTTTACCACCGCTTCGTGGTAATCAACGCCGTTCTTTGCTTTTTTCTCGAGTTCGGCGGCTATCTCACCGACCTTTTTCGACCGTGCTTCTTCTCCTGCCCCGGAAGGAAGCAGGGGAAGGATTTTGTTGGTGACATTCTCCATCATCAGCAAAATCCGCACTTCCAGACCCGGATTCGGCAGTTCTTCATGGAGCGAAAGAGCCCAGAAACCGTCGGTCAGGTAATCATGCTCCACCGTGCTGTGTGCCTGAATCCTGCCGTAACCGCAATGGTGGTTGGTAAACAGCAGTCCCTGTGCACTGACCAGCTCACCCGTGCAACCGCGCCCGAAAAGCACGATGGCATCCTTTAAACTCGAATGGTTGATGCTGTATATCTCTTCGGCCGTGAGCCGAAGCCCTGCCTTCTGCATGTCGGTGTAATTCAGGCGGTCTATCAGCAGGGGAAGCCACATCCCCTCATCAGCCCGCAAATGGCTGAATCCCTGCAGCAGCATGATAAAAACAACGAAGAATCGCTTAATCATAATTGTTTGTTTTTTAGTGATTGAACCCGGAAGTCTCAGACATAACGATCGCCCTTTTCTACCATGACATCATTGACAAACTGCCTGATCTGCTGCTCGTCCGATTTCCTGCACACCAGCAGGATGTTGTCATTCTCCACCACGATGTAAGCGTCGAGCCCCTGGAGTACAGCCAGCTTGTCTTTTGGCAGATTTATTATACAATTTGTTGAATCGTAAAGCATTACATTTTTTCCAACCACGGCATTTCCCTTTTCGTCCCTGGGTCGGGTTTCGTAAAGCGAACCCCAGGTTCCGAGGTCAGACCAGCCGAAATCGCTTTGAAAGACATACACATTCGGCGCTTTTTCCATCACGCCATAGTCAATGGAAATACTCTTGCAGCGGGTGTAGACCTGCTGGATGAATGCCTTTTCATCCGGGCTGTTGAGCTGGTCTTTTCCTTCGGCAAAGAGTTGCTGGATTTCGGGCAGGTAGGTGGCGAGGGATTCTAGGATGCTGTTCACCGACCAGATGAAGATGCCGGAGTTCCAGAGAAAGTCGCCGCTGGCCAGGAAGGAGCGTGCGAGTTCGAGTTCCGGTTTCTCGGTAAAGGTTTTTACCTTTTTCAGCCTGCTTTCATGGGGAAGGGGGGTGTGGTCTTCAAACTGGATATAACCGTAACCCGTATCAGGCCGGCAGGGTTTGATGCCCAGGGTGATGAGCCAGGGTTGTTTCGCGGCGGCATCGAGGGCAGAATGAATGATCTCCGCAAACGCGTCCTCTTTCAGGATGATATGGTCGGAAGGAGCTACCACCAGCCTGGCTGCTGGGTTGATACCGGCAATCTTATTGGCGGCATAGGCGATACAGGGAGCCGTATTCCTTCTGAACGGTTCGCTGAGGATCTGACCGGGCTTCAGCTGGGGGAGCTGTTCTTCCACCAGCGGTTTGTACATCTCGTTGGTTACCACGAAAATGTTACCGGGTTCACAGCATTGGAGAAAGCGGCGGTAAGTTTGCTGGATCAGCGTTTCTCCGGTGCCCAGGATATCGATGAACTGCTTGGGGTAAGCATTCCTGCTCATGGGCCAGAAACGTGTTCCCAGCCCTCCGGCCATGATCACGCAATAATCGTTTGACATACCCTTTGATTTTTGGCTTGCAAAGATAGGGATTTCGTGAGACTCAAATTTTTTCCTGCAGAGAAATGAATAATGACTACCGCACTGTCCAGGTCTTCAGCTTGTGACTATGGGAAGTTTAAACTATATTGATAATGAACCGGGTAAACTTCCATCAGGTGGCTCACCAGGTAGTGCCTGCGGTTGTTGAGACAGAGACAGCGGTAACGTTTTCTGAGCAGCATTCCTTTTACGAACAGCCTGCCGTCGGCCAGTCTGAACAGGGCTTTGTCGGGCAGTTCCGACACGGTGATGGTTCCGTTGGGCGGGTCGTACTGTCTCAGGATGGTATTCAGTTCCAGGTCGGTGCGGTTGCTCTCGCCCCGCCTGTTGAAAAAGTCCTTCAAGGCGGTTTCTATATCGGCCGGAAAAAGGTAACGGGCGAAAAAGGGTTCCAGCAGGGAAGCATAGGCCTGCTTCCATTCTTTGCCGTGAGGCTGGACCGCCCTGCCGTACTGTTCGTAAACCACCAGATGGGCAGCTTCGTGGAGAAAGGTCAGCAGAAAAGCATAAGGGTTCAGGTCATGGTTCAGTGAGATACGGTGTAAATGGCCCGAACGCGGCGGCCGGTAATCGCCTACCTTGCTGCTGCGTTTACGCGAGATCCTTAACTGAATCTGCAGTTTCATAATCAGGGCCGTTACCATTTCCGCGCTTCCCGGAGGAAGAAAACGCGACAGCAGTTCCACCTGGTTAACCATGGGTCGTTTTGTAACGGTAAGTATGGGGAGGCAGGGATCCGGGTGTATGGGTCCATTTCGGACAGTCACACTTCTTCCGCTTCTTTTTGGGAGGCGACATCCCGCCCCGGCGGGCGCTGCTGCAAGCTCCCACTGCCAGGTAAAGCAGCAGCAGGATGAGGATCAAACGGCTTTGTCGGGGCAGATTCATGCGCATAGTGGAAGTTGTTCAACAGTGAAGCGGCTGCAAAGTTCAAAAAAACTCGCCTTGTCCGGACTGTTTTTCGCCGGGAAAAAATTACTTTCGCATTCTAAACGCCTTCCGGGTGAAAATATTGACCGACCTTGGCCGTTACCTGCTTTTGATGCGGCTGGTGCTGAGTAAACCCGACAAAAAAAGCATCTACCGCAGGCAGATCATCCTGGAGATCGACCACCTCGGCCTCGACTCCCTCTGGATCGTAGCCATCATCTCGGTCTTTATCGGCGCGGTCATCACCATACAAACCGCCTTCAACATCGACAGTCCCCTCGTGCCGCTTTACACCGTGGGTTTTGCCACCCGGCAGTCTATCATCCTGGAGTTCTCGCCCACCATGGTCAGCCTCATCCTTGCCGGTAAGGTGGGCAGCCGCATCGCTTCCGAGATCGGCACCATGCGCGTCACCGAACAGATCGATGCCCTCGAGATCATGGGCATCAACTCAGCGAGCTACCTCATCCTGCCGAAAGTCATCGCTTCCATGCTCATCAACCCCATCCTGGTGGTGATCAGCATGTTCCTGGGTATCTTCGGCGGCTGGCTCTCGGGTGTGCTCACCGGACTGGTCAGCTCCAGCGACCTGATCTATGGCTTCCAGTACGAGTTCTCACCATACGATGTGTTCTACGCCCTGGTCAAAACCATCGTCTTTGCCTACCTCATCACCAGCATCTCCGGTTTTCACGGATACCATACCAAGGGAGGCGCCCTGGAAGTGGGCCAGGCCAGTACCCGGGCCGTGGTGCACAGCAGTATCGCCATCATTGTCTTTAACCTCATCCTTACCCAGCTTCTCCTGATATGATACAGGCACGCCATATCAGCAAGTCGTTCCGCGACAACAAGGTGCTCGACGATGTCAGCGTCACCTTCGAGAAAGGCAGGACCAACCTGATCATCGGCCGGAGCGGCTCGGGCAAGACCGTGCTGATGAAGTGCCTGGTCGGCCTGCTTTCGGTGGATGAAGGCGAGATCGCCTACGACGAAAGGGTCATCTCCCAGCTCACCTTCTCCGAGATGAAGACCATCCGCCAGGAGATCGGCATGCTTTTCCAGGGCGGCGCCCTCTTCGACTCCATGACTGTGGAAGAAAATGTCATGTTCCCCCTTACCATGTTTTCCGGGCTCGGCAACAGCGAAAAACTCGACCGCGCAAACTTCTGCCTGCAAAGGGTCAACCTGGTGAACACCAACCACCTGTATCCTTCGGAAATCAGCGGCGGCATGAAGAAAAGGGTGGCCATCGCCCGCGCCATCGCCGTCAACCCGCGCTACCTCTTCTGCGATGAACCCAATTCCGGCCTCGATCCCCAAACCGCCAACGTCATCGACAACCTCATCAGCGAGATCACCCGCGAGTACGACATCACCACCGTCATCAACACCCACGACATGAACTCGGTCCTTGAGATCGGCGACAAGATCGCCTTCCTTCACAAAGGCAAACTCTGGTGGGAAGGAGACAGAGACCAGATCCTCCATTCCCCCAATCCCGAACTCAACGCCTTCGTCTATTCCACCGAACTAACCCGGCGCCTCAGATAAGCCATGAACCTGACCGACCTCTTCCTGGCAGTACCCCTGGCCTGGGCACTGTACAAGGGCTTCCGCAAGGGACTCATCCTGGAGCTCGCAACCCTCATCGGCTGGGTGGTCGGACTGTATGCCGGCCTTCATTTCTCCCACCTGGCCCTGCAATGGCTCAAAGAACAATTCCATGCCGATGCTCCCTGGCTCCCCGTGCTCGCCTTTGCCCTCGTCTTCCTCGTCGTCTTCCTGGGTGTCTGGCTGCTCGGCAAACTGATCGATAAAACAGCCGGCGCCTTGATGCTCGGCTTCTTCAACAAAATTGGCGGTGCCTTTTTTGCCCTGATGAAAATGGCCCTCATCCTGAGCTTCCTTATCCTGCTGCTAAACCGTATCTTCCCCGAAAACCACCCTTCACGCAAAAAACACCAGGAAAAATCCCTGCTCTATAAACCCCTCAGCAGCATCGCCGTCCAGATCATGAAAGCGGTGGAAAAGTGACGGGCAGGAAGAAGGGTGGGAAGAAGCCTCTGGCTCACCGCCCGCTGTCGCATTTGGATGCTCATTCCCGGCGGCTTACCTGCCGTGTACACTCACTGCCGCAGCCTCCCTGCATTTTCTCCCTTCCTTGTCTTCTGTAAGGATGAAGTAATAATATGTTTCTTCCGCCCGGGTGCTTTCATCGGTGTATTCTCCGGCAGAAGCGGGAAGCGTCGCCAGCGGCAGCTTGTTTCCCTGCATGTCGAGGCGGTGGATCAGGATGCTGCGGATGTCAGGGTCGAGCACCGGATCCCATTCGAGGCGGATCAGACCCTCGCCGGGCAGGGCCCTGACATTGGCCGGCGGCATGGGAAGGGTCTCGGGCAGGTAAACCGCCACGGCAGGGCTGCGCAGGCCGCTGCTCCCGTCCACTCCCACCGCCTCCAGGGTATATAAATAACGTAAACCTTCCGTAACCGTAACATCGTGGAATGCATTGACACCGAAGGCGGTCGGACTGCCCTTCAGCAGGGTCCAGTCTTCCACCAGGCGGTCGTCCGTGTCGAGGGTGCGCCGGTAAAGCTTAAAGCCAGCCAGACCCTTGTGGGAACTGAAATAATCCGGCCAGAGGATGGTCACCCTGCCCTTGTCGAACCGGCTTTCAAGCGGCATGGCCACCGGCAGGTTCCTGACGGCTCCGTGGACGGCCACCCTGGCAGACAAGGGGCTCAGACTGCCCGATTCGTTCTCGTCCTTCACGGCATACACATATACGGCTTTGGTTTCAGTAATGTCCTTCAGACTGTCGGTGTAACTGACCTCCCTGCCTTCCGAAACGACCGGACCTGCCAGCAGGACGGGTTCATCGAGATAAGAAAAGGAGCGGTACACATAATAAGCACGGGTGTCATCGGAAGAGCGCTCCCAGCGGATCACCACACGATCACCTTCACGTGAGGCACTGACATTTCCGGGGGGGAGGGTGTTGGCAAGCATGGCATCCAGCATGCCGCTGACCCTGGCCGTCGGAGCCGAACGGGCATAGGCTGTCTGAAGCACCACACTGTAATAATACGTCACAAAGGCTTCCGCACGGTAATCAAGCCAGCTTCGTGAAGCAGGCGGCAGACTGGCCATCCGGACATAATATCCGTCGTAATCCCTGCTGCGGTAAATGTCGATGGAAACAATACCGTCAGGATTGCCGATATCCCAGCTAAGTCTTATGGCATGCTGATCAGCCGCTGACTCCGCCTGCAATCCGGTAAGGGTGGCCTGCAAACTGCTCTTATCCACCACGTACACGTCAAGATTTTCAACGGCTTTACCCTGATTGCCGAAGAAATCGTACGGAACGATACGGTAAGTGTATTGCCCTTTCTCATGCACAGCATCATCATACACCCGCATGCTTTTCTTCCTGTCCTTTTCGACAAAGGTGATCAGCGGAAAGATTTCCCTGTAGTCATTCATCAGGTATGGGCTGCGGTAAACCCGGCATCCCTGCATCCGTTCGTGTTTTTCCACCAGAAATTCCAGGGCCACGCCGGGCGCTTCAACCCTGGTGCCGCTGTGTTGCAGTGTGATGCCGGCAGTAACGGCACCGGGACTGATGTCCTGCGACCGCAGTTCCCTGAACCTTCGCCCGTCGGTGTTCAACATGCGCAGCTTATAGCGGTAGTTGCTCCCTTGTTTCACCTCGTGGTCCCAATACCCGCAGCCTGCGGCTGTGAGGAAACAGGGCTGGGTGCGGTATTCGCCGAGTACCCTGGTGTTTGTCCCTTGCGTAAGCCTTTCCCAAATGACCTGAAGCACTTTTTCTTCAGGGATGCGGAAGGGGATGCCGCTGTTGCAGCCTGCCATAAGCCTGGCTTTGAATTCATGGATGCCGGAAGGGAAGCCCAGTTGGGCGATGACCTTGAACTCGCCTCCGGCTTCACTGCGGGAAAGCTCCCATCGGAAATGCTTCGGAAGACTGTCGGTGCAGTGAATAAAGATCCCGGAGGGTCCGGGATAAACCTGCAGCACAGGCTGCGAAATACCTGAAAGACAGGGTATTGTTATTAGCAGGAACTTAAAGAATAGTCTCATGATGATTTGTATTTAGTTCGCAAGCGAATGATGCTGGCTTTATTGTTGTGAATTATATATTGTATCCTCCAAGGAAATCCTTCCCGCGCTTTGTAATGACATAAGCTTGATTTGGGTCATTCGGATTTTCCGGATTTGTATACCGTATCAGGTGACAGATTCTCAGTGGCTTGATATAATCTTCCCGATACCTTTCTTTGTTTTTATATCCGAGTATTCCTGTCAGTTCTTCCAGGGTCATCGGCTCCAGTGCAAGTAAAAGGGTGCTTAGGATGGTATTTCCCCTTTTTTTTAACAACTTCTTGCTTTTTTCTTCCCAGGTTCCTGCTTTTTTTACATCTGAAATTTGTGTGTTATTGAATATCATGAATCTTAGCTGGTTTAGCTTCCTGCTTTTTTCAGCCCAGGTGGACACAATTTTATGGGCGAAATGATCAAGATCAGGGATGTTGGCAAAAACCGGGTTTAATGGGAGTGTCATTAGAACAGCCTTTTTACTGTCTCCTAACTGATATGGTGATAAGCGAGCCAGATGGATTACAATAATGAAAAAATGATCAAGTCTTTGTGATATTAATGGAATTGTAGTGAGGAAAATGTCATCTTCAATGAATGATGGCTTTGAGCCTGCTATGTAATATTCAAGGTATTTATTGATGTTTTTAACCCCTGAGCCAATTTCGTCTGCCCAGTTTAGTTCACTGAAGAACCGCCTGATGTTTGGGTTTTTTGGTTCTGCACTGAAAGTGTCAAGATCGAGTGGCCCTGTGAATCTTGGTTTATTGGGATTCTTTGCTTCAACCCGGTCAGAGTAAATGACAATCTCGCTTGCAATCGCAGTCTGGTATTCCCTGTGAATAATCATATTAGCAACCAACTCTCTGAAAATCAATTCACGGAGATCTTTTCGTTGTGTTCCTTCGAGAAAGAATTTCTCCGGCAGTTTTGATTTAACAAAATCCAGAACCAACAAGTAAGTGTCAATGAGGTTGGTGCGCAAAGGAGGCAAACGGTCATCCCACCTGTCCGTGTTTTCACGTCTGACAATGACATCAAATTTGTATGCAGGCAATATGTTGCCGATTGTTTCATCCTTCCCGAATACCAAAGCCGCTGCCAGCGTTAAACCTTCTGCCCCGCTGCTGAAATCTTTCCTGTAAAAACTCACATCCCTTAAAATCCTTTCATTTGAAGCGGTAAGCCAGGGATGTGTGGTGTTGACAGCTGCGATCAGTTTTCTGACTTTATTGAAAACTTCCTGACTCAGGTGTTCCATTTTTAATCCGGGAAATATCTGTGTTTCAGTAAAAGTCTGCCTTTTCCTGAAATAAATATCACTGATTAGTCTGTCATCATTCACTTTAATGTCGCTGTCATTTTCACGATCATAAATAATACCGGCATGTTTATGAACAAGGGAACTAACTGGAACCCTGATGTATAATACTTGTTTCCCCTGGAAGTCTACCTCTCTGACATCAAGTGGGTAAACAGGGGAAATGATCTCAGGATTGTTCAAAGCAGTGACAATATCCTGCTTATACTGCAACCGCTTATGATCTGGTAATCCTTTTACAATACCATCATTTGTAATCCCCAGTAAAACAATACCACCTTCCTTGTTAAGAAAAGATGTGACTGAGGTGTATAAGGAAGATGGGACAGATTGTTGAGCTTCTTTGAACTCAATTCGTTTACCCTCCCCTTTTATAAGCAAGACTTCAAACTCCTCCCCGCTAAGCATGGCCGTTTTTGCTTTATATTCAGGTTGTTCATTACTCGCATTCAGGTGTGCTGCAATCTCCTTCAAAGGAAAAGTGGAAACCGGAGCTTCCGACGCTGATCCTGGAGCCGACACAGGCATCGAACAGGGTGCTGTAACAGCAGCAGCCGTCGTAGGAAGGAACGCCCTGTTCCAGTTTCACCTTAAATCCGGTTGATATCAGTCCGTTGAGCTGCAGCTGGTTCTGAAAGATACCACCCTCGACGCGGCCGCGGACATCTACTTCACCATAGATGTCGGTACAGGTGATGGACGACAGTTCCGCTTTGGCCAGGCCATAAATCCCGGCACCCGTGTAAACCGTGCCTGAACCTTCGGCGAAATTCATCAGGAAATCGGCTTCCAGTCCCACATTGACCCTGACGGATCCGCCCACGGGCCCGAAACCCTGGCTCCAGCTCTTATTGATAAGGGGTTTGCCGGCAAGCATGTAAAAGCCTGATATGCCTGATTTGAATTTACACGGGCTGGCAGTCGGAGAGTACTGCAGCAGGGTTTGTTTCAGGGTTGGTGTAAAGGAAGGGTAATTTCCGATCACCAGTCCGGCTTTCAGGTTTGCTATAGGGAATGCATTGACGAGGATCTCACCGAAAGAGGAAAGGTACCATCCCGCCTGGTCGATGCGCATCTCGGCGTCCATGCCGTTCAGGGTGATGGCACCCAGTTCCAGCTTGTCGATATGCATGGTGCCGATCAGGCGTTTTTCGGGAAGAATGTAAACCAGTTTAAAGCCGGGGAAGCCCGGCAGGTCGCCTGCCTGCATGCCGCCTCCGCTGACCTGGATCTCTCCGAAAACTGTGAATTTCATGCGATTATCCCCTATGTTGTCGGCTGCGGTCTTTTTCAGCATCTTGCCGGCAAAACAAAGGTAACCCCAGTCGCCTGCCTGTTTGTCCACATGCATGCCGCCCGAATCCGGCACAAACTGGAAATCGTTCCCGCCTTTTTCGAACAGGCGGAAGGCTTCATGCTTTTTCAGCAGTACGTCATATCGTTCCGGCTGTGCGATGGCCCTGAAAGTGGCGTTCAGTGCGGGCAGGGAACCTGGTTCTTCCACCGTGCCGGCCATCAGCAGGGAATCTTTGGTGCATTTGGGCATCACAGTGGCAGATGACTGAAAAATGACATTGCCTTTGCCCGTAAAAGACATATTGACGGGTTGAAGCTGGGATACCAGGCCTGTTCCCTGTCCTTTTGTGAAATTGACCACCACACCGAAAGGAGCGATACGGGGAGCATTCAGGCTGAGCCCCCCCGAAAGTGCGAACATATTGTCGCTGCTGCTGATGGCAGTCGGAGTGAACACCGCCAGCGGATTTTTGTGTATCCTGTATTGTTTGCCCTGTTTGATGCTGAGCAGGTTTTCCCCATTGCTGAGCAATTGCACGTATTCCAGCTCCACCAGGTCTTCCTGGAGATGCTGAGCAAAGCCGTAGATACGGGCGGCCGGCTGGTTCCCTTCGCCGCTCATGCTCAGTCTCCAATGCCCGCTCATTTCGCTGCCCGTCTTGTAGTCGTAAAGCAGCGAAACCCTCGTAGGATCAATGTCCTTGAGCAAAATGAGGCCGTTTCCCAGGCTGACCGACTGCAGTTCAAAGCTGCCGATGGCCAGCATGTCGTTACGCAGGTTGAAATAGCGGCTGGGTACGTCGAGCTGCCCGGTACGCAACATGGCATTTTCACTGTAAAACCCTCCTTTCACGGGATTCAGCGACCAGTCTTTCACTTCCAGTGTCCATTTTTCCATGTTGATTTTCAGCGGCAGCGTGGAAGAGGCCGGCTGGATCTGGTTATTGTCGAGCACCAGGCTGGGGATATCCACCGTGAAATTTGGCGGCTGGGCATTGGGAATGTGACACTTCATGCGTACTTTCAGGTGAATGCTGCCGTTGCTGCTGATGAAGGATCCGAATGGGTCGGCCGCGGCATTGAAAAGAATCAGTTTCATGCGCAGGGAGTCTTTGGCGGCATTGCAGAGGTTGAACTCCACATTGTTCAGGTAGGAAAAAGGACCGTAAAGTCCAAGCATGCCGGTGATGGCCTGCGTCATGCCCCCTGAGGGTGGTTGCTGCAAGGTGACCTGGTAGTTCCCGCCGGCCACGGGAGCGGTATTGCCCAGGTTGTTCAAACTCCACTGTCCGTATGAGTAAAGTGGTGTGTACTGAGCCATCTTTTCCGCCGCCTCCGTCTCATTGTAACGGGCCGTGATGGCACGGATCTTCAGATCAGGAGCCTGGTCGACGATCCTGCACAGGTAGAAATCCTGGTTGCTGTTGAATTTCAGATAGGAAGAAGGGTAATTGAACGAATTGTCCGTAATCCTGGCATAGCCCTCCACATAACCCTTTCCCTGGTTCCCCTTTCTCAGTGCCAGCTCGGCAGGTGGAAACTGCTGCATCCAGTTGGCCTGCCCGTTCGTTGTGGCGGTGGATAGTGCTACATTGTATTTCTCTGTGTATCTGAGTTTTATTTGGCTCATTCCTTCCAGGGAAATGGGCTTGTCTTCTGCAAATCCTATCCTTTTTCCGTTCACCATCTGCCCGGTGAACGTCACGTCCCTCACCCTGGCCGACTCGATGCCCTGCTGGAAGATGAAGGCCGATTCGCTGAAACGCAGATCGACTACGCCGGTGACTTTCACCACGTTCTCATCGCCGGTGGGAGTGAGTTTTTCAATTTTCAAAGGGAAGCCGAACACCGAAGCAATGGTCATGTAGTCATAGCGCGTAAGATCGAAATCCAGAACCGCTGTTTGGCCGGCCTGTATGGCAGCCTGTTTCGAGTCTCCGATCACCGTGAAGGTGGTGTCGAGGGTAGCGGTAAATGTCAAAGGGGAAGCGGAAACAGGGATCCCGCGCAGGATGTAGTTGCCTTGTTTATCGGTATAGGCTTCAGCCAGGGGGAGGGCGCCTTCCTGGAGTACCTGCACCGCATTGCCGCCGCCTGCTTCCGGACCGGTGACGATAAGGTTCTGGATCAGGCCGCTCTGCCCAAACCCGCTGTTCTGCATGTTGAATCCGCTTTGTCCTCCGGGCAGCAGGGGCAATACGAGGGGGTTTCCCTGGGTGCTTTGCTGCTGCTGCACCAGACAGATTCTGGCCCCCCCGACGGCAGTTCCGTTCAAACGTACCTTTCCGCTCAGGGCGCCGCCTTTGCGCAGCCTGATCTCATAGGTCAGCGGGATACTGGTCTCGGGATTGGTGAAGTTGATGAGCTGCGGAATATAGTTCGATCCCGCGGGGCCGCTGACCTTGACGGTGAAGTGCTGATAAGAGATGTTTTCGAATTCAAAGCTTGCCTCCCCCTGCTGGTTGGTGGTTTTTACCAGGTCTGTGTTCATGCTGAGCCTGGCGCCTGCAATCTTTTGCGCCGCATTTCCCTGTTCGCTGACCACGAAGTTGATCCTGTGTTTCCTACGGAAAACCGTGATGTCGGGCCGGGTATTATTGCCCATGGTCAGTGTAAGATCGAGAGTGTCAGGAAAATAGCCTACATCCACCGGCACAATGTACAGGGTGTTGCTGCCAGAGGGCAGGGCGATGCTGAAGCGGCCGTCGGGCTGGCTGAGCACATAGCTGGTGTCGGTGCGCATCACATAGCTTTGAACGCCCTGGTTTTTCTCGTTCACCACGCGGCTTGTAAGCATGGCATCGGGTTCCATCAGCAGGGCGGTCTGAATGTATTGCGATCCGTACTTGTCCATCGGACCGGTATTGTAAGTGCCCAACTGGTGAAAGCCGGGATGGGAAGCCTTCAGCTTGAACTGCTGGTTGTTTTGCTGAACCAGCCCCTTGAATTCGATATACCCATCCTTGTCGCTGAGTCCGGATGCCATGTTGAAATAAACCCCCAGCATTTTCTGCCACAGGCTGACCTGCACATCACCCATGGCTTTGTCGCTTGCATGATTGATCACCCTGGCACCGATACGGCTGGGAAGGGGATTGAGGCTGAGGCTGACTTTCAGCTCGGGCAGCCCGGATTTCTGCTTGCGCGTATCCCAATAGGTACCGTAGCCTGCATTGCTGATCTTCGGGAGGTTTGCAAGGATCTTCGGTTCATAATACTGGCTTCCCTGCGAAGGATCTGAACAGGCTTCCACCTGGTAACGGTCGAAATTGATCAGCAGGCGCTCAAATCCGGCAATATCGGGATTGACGGTAGTCCCTGACCCTGAAGGCTGGGGCAGGCTGGACTCATCCCACAGCCATTCCATCTCGTTGGTGAAACCGGGGGCGGTAGGTATCCCGAAATCGGGCCAGAGCAGCCGTTTCATGCGGTAAAGCCCGTCGCCCTCCCCGGCAGGAAGTCCCGGGATTTTATCGGCAGGATGACGGAAGAGGACGGTTTGTATGCCGCCCCCCACAACTTTGGAGTTTTCTTTGGATTGTTTCTGTATGGTGGCAGTCAGTTTCATTTCCTGCACATATACCCTGACAGGTTCTATGATGGTGTTTACCTCAAACGCATCACAAATGATGTTGGTGGAGGGATTGTAATAGAAGGGGGCTGCATTCCCTGCGAGTTGTATCCGGTATACCCGGTGGATGGGACCGGTGGCTACCACGGAGTCATCATGCTGGGTATCCGGCGGTGCATCCAGGCTTGCATCCGCAGCAGCTTCCCCGGCAAAAGGGCCGGTTCCTTTGAAGCCCCCCGCTCCCGGATTCAATACATTGCCGCCTCCGAGCAATTGGGTCCCTCCCAGATTGTTACCGATCACCTGGATACCCGGCATCCCGTTTTCGAAATTCAGCAGGCCGTTCTGGTCTAGGACACCCATCACTCCCCAGTTGGGATTGACAATGGGTGCATCAGGATTGGCAAGCATCTGTTCGAGTTCGGTCAGCGGATCAGTCGTGCTCGGCGTTTCAGTGGTGGTAGTGCTGATCATGTATGAGCCATAGCCGACATAACCTTTGTGGTTGATGTTCAGCACTTCAATGTCGAAGTTCCCGTCATTGTCGGTGACCCCGGTGCCGGCGATCATACGGGAATCGGGGGTGTTGAGTATCATGGGTACGCCGTTCTCGCTGACCACAAAGCCGGCGGCGCTGGAGCTCATGACGTACTGATTGAGGTTATTGACGGCATAGGTGGGAACGGGAATGCCGTTGATCAGGTATTCCACCTGCACTTTGAAGGGCATGTTGGCCAGGGGGCGAACCACCTGCTGGCCGTCGCCCGGCCATTGGTAAACCATTCTTCCCCTGATCCTCGATTTCGGAGGTTCCAGCGATACAATATTATATTGCGCCTCAGTGTTGTATTTACTTGTTTGAGGGGCTGAAACCTGGATGACATTGTCGAAGGGTGAATAGCGGAAGGGCATTTCTTCAGCAACGAAGGAAGTATCGGTAAATGCCTGTACCAGAAGATTCTGCAATTGGACACCGGGAGAATACCAGCCTCCGCCGTAGCTGCCTCCCTGGCTGCTTCCCTGGCCGGCTGCAGGGTCTTCCCCGGCAATGATGTAATATACATCGTCGCTGTATTCTTTTACGTTGCAGACAAGCTTTTTGAACAGCACATATGAACGTATTTGCCCGTCTTCCATGGCCCTGACGGTTTTGGCCGTGGCAATCTTGATAAAGCCGGGTATGCCAGGGTTGGGCGGACCTTTCTGGTCGCCTTCCACCGGGGGTTGTCCGGGTATTTTTGTTTTACGGTAGATGTAAACCGGAATGCCTTCCCTGACAGCCTCCATGATAGTGCTGTCGATTGCTACGCTGTGCTGGAAATGGAATCCTGCGCCCGAACCCGGTTGCCCGTTGTTGATCACCGGGGTGTATTCACTTGCAAATAGCTTGTTTACATAAAGTTTCAGACTGTAACTGAATACTTCCGTAACGATCTGCCCGGCCTCCTGGACTTCGCCCACCGAGTCCACTACGATATCTTCCTGTGGCTGGCTGTAATACTTGCTGAGGATCTCCAGCCGGTATTTCCGCTGGATGGGCGGGGTGCCGCCCGGGACCAGGATTTCGAATGAAAAGCTGCCGTCGGCTCCTGTGGTGGTATACCATGATTCTTCCGACAGGGGCTTGAAAAACAGCGGGAAAACCTGCAGCATATTACTGCCCGGCTTTGTAACCCCCCCGGTGCCGGTGCGGGTGATCCTCACCTGGGTGCCGGCTACGGGATGGGTCTCGGCATAGTCCCCGAAACGGTACAGCAGCTTGCCCCTTACCAGGACGGTATCGGTGAGGGTGTCTGTAATCACGGCAGGAATGACCGGTTCCGGCGGCACACAGGTGAACTCCCTGACCTCACTCCGGCCGTTGTTGATAAAAAGTGCGCCGCTGGTACCGCTCTGGCCGGGTTCTTCCCAACTGCCGGTGAGGGTGACCGCCCAGGCGTATTTCCGGCCGGTGACCAGCGGAGGCTGGGCCGGACCGTACAGGAAAACACTGCTGCTGACCGTGGTTTCAAAAAATGGCGGGAAGTGGCCCGAATTGAAATAATCTTCCTTTGGGCGTGTGGTATCAAGCATTTCAATGAGGGTGAGCCGGTAAAATGACCCCGGAGGCGCTCCCGGAGGAATCGTCCAGCTGAAGACAAGGTTCTGCGGCTGCTGCAAAGGGAGCCCGGCCTGGTCTTCCGGAAGTATCAACATCGGCGGCTGTATACTCTGAATAAAAAAGTTCGAACAGCTCAGGTCGTTCGACAGGGCTACCAACGGGTCGGCAAAACTGAAGGCTTGTACGCAAAGCGAGTACAAACCCTCGGGCAATCCGTTCATCCGGAGGATTTCTTTCTCGGTAATACCTTGATATTCAATGACATTTCTATTGAAAAAGCGCTGCAGCGTATAGTAATTCACCTGCATCATCTGGTAAGGCGGAATGCTGAGCTGCATGCCGGAGCTGTTGTTCCGGTTGGCCATCAGCAGGATGCCGTGATCATCGCAGCGCAGGGATAATTGCAGGTAGAAGTCCTGCGTTTCCGCTCCGGTGTTTTGAATCGTGATGAATATCTTGCCCGGGTTGTCGGTATAGTCGCTCAGGCGGGTGGAATAAGGCGGCAGGACACTGACCTGCACACTGAGGGGATATTGGGCCCGGACAGTGATGGCACTCAGCAGGAGGAGGAAAACGGGGACGAACCTTTTCATGGGCAGGTGTGATTAATTCAAAATGAAAAATGATAACCGATCTCACCGGTGTTTTCGGTATAGGCTGGAGCGAGTTCTGTGTCGACGGGCCGGTTGCCGGTCATGAGCCAGCGCAGGTGAAGGCGGTGGTGTTTGTTGATGCTGTATTGAAGCTGGAGCGACAGGTTGAGGATGTCGCTGCCGGTCTGGGATTTGCTGGTGGTGAATGCGGCATTGCTTCCGATCTGCAGCTTGTTGGAATAGAATCCTTTATTGATCCCGAGGCCAAAACCGGTATACGTTGTCCGGTTCGACCGGAATTCGGTGGAGCTGGAATTGGCAGTGAAAGTGAAATTGAGATTATGTTGCTGAAATCCAAGATTGTATGAGATGAATGCCAATTGGGTACGGATGGTATTCAGGGCGGTGGTGGAGTCGTTGGCATCGGTCATTTCCGCGAGGGTCACATTGCCGAGTACGGAATGGCTGTTCGTTTTGGTGACATGGATAAACCTGGGGGCGGCGGAGTAGGTGCGGGAGGCGTTGGTCAGTTTGTATTTCTGGTTGACAAGGGTCACCTGTGGTGTGGCGCTCATGGCGTAATTGCTCAGGTTGAGGTCGAGGCCGAGTTTGCGGGTGTAGTCCATGCCGGCATTGGCCGACCAGATGGTCCGGTCCGTACGCATGGCTTTCTGTCCTCTGAGATTGTCGTGCTGCAGTCCCAGGCTTCCGCTGATGCGCAGCCTGCTTTTCAGAAGCTGGGCCGAGGGTGCGAAGGTGATTTGTTCGATATCGTTGTTGAAATAGTACACTCCCATGCTTTTAAAGCCCGGTTCCACCCATTTGTAGTTGGTTTTCAGGGAGAAGTACTTTTGTTTATAGGTAAGGGCGGCTGACCAGGCCATATATTTTTCAGTGGAAAGGTTCACGGGCAGGATATGTTTGTAGAGATCGAGTTCTTTAATGGGGTTTACCGACCGCATATTATTGGTATAGAGGCTGAGGCCGCCATCGGCTTCGAGAATCAGTTTAGATGAAAACTGCAGCCGCAAGGCTGCGGAGGCGGCCATGTTGGCGGCCGGGTTGACAAACGCGGCGGTATCCGTTCCCTGGTAGCTGACACTGTTGGAATCGTCCATGGCCTTCAGGAAGCTGAAGTCGATAAAGCTGCCTTTACGGCCGAACCCGGTTTTCACCGCATATACTTTCCGGGTGAAGCTCACCGGTCTGACGTAGCCCAGGTTGGTATCCAGTTCGGTGGCTTTGTTCAGCCGGCCGTAAGCGGCTCCGAAACGGAAGGCTCCCGGAGTGAGTTCAATGCCGGCACCATAGAGCGTATGGCCGCCAAGGGTGTAAGGAGAGAAATTCAGGTTGCGGTATCCCAGGTGAAGGGTGATCCATTTGTAGCGCGGACTCAGGCCATAGCGGTTAAAGGGCTGGCTGTAAGTCTTTTCCTCCTCGCTCAGTGCAAAGGTGAAAGGGATGGTGATGCCGTAAACAGAGATGGTGGGAGCGCCGAACAGGTACCAGGTGAAGGGATTTCTCCGGGCCGGGATGCCCTCGGCATTATAGCTTATCCCTCTCAGTTCCAGTGAGCCTGAGAAGGTGATCGGTTTTTGCGACGACAAAGTGGAAAGATCCTGGGCATTGAGAGATGCAAACGTGATAATCAGGAATATACAAAGCGTAAATGTTTTTAACATGCGGGCAGGATTGATGTTATCGACAAGACGGGCTAAACCGGAGTATTCAAAGATATAGTTTTTTCTAAAAGGATGAACCCGGTTTATTAATCCCTATCCCTGCTCACATTCTCATTCTCATTCTCATTCTCGCTCCCGCTCTCCCGCTCACACTGCTCCAGCCCCGCGGCCTGAGCGGAAAAAGGTAAAAGGTAAAAAATTGAGGGTACAAGTGAAGTATGACAATTACCCGGAACCAAGGCCTGCTGCTGCAATGAATGTAGGACAATTACTACCTTTGCAGCTTCAATGAAACGCCATCTCCTTCTACCGGGTTTGATCTTCTGGCTTCACACCTGCCTTGCACAGCTGCCATTACCGGAAGTGAATGCAAAGCGGACGGAAATTGCGCCGAGAATTGACGGTTTCCTCCACGAGGCTGCCTGGAGTGAAGCCATCCCTGCCGGGAATTTCCGGCAGTATATCCCGCTGTATGACATCCGAGCAGCATTTCCAACGGAGGTGCGATTGCTTTACGACGATCATGCCATATATGTCGGCGCCCGCATGCTTGACCCTCATCCCGACAGCATCCTCCGGCAACTCGGAAACCGCGACGAGGGCAACCTGAACGCCGACTGGTTTGCAGTGCAGTTCGACACTTACAACAAACTGCTTGATGCGTACCGCTTCCAGGTGAATGCTGCGGGAGTGCAGGCCGACAGCCGCGTAAACGACGATTCCTTCGATGCCGTCTGGCACAGTGCCGTGCATATCGACAGCCTCGGCTGGACGGTGGAAATCCGCATCCCCTGGTCTGCCATCCGTTTTCCGGTCGCTGAAACACAAACCTGGCGGATACAGTTTACCCGTTCCGTTCGCCGCTACCGCGAGATAGACCAATGGGCACTGGAAACCAAAGGATCACCCAACTATATGGTTTACTGGGGGATGCTGCGAGGGCTGGAAAAGATCAGCCCCTCACTCCGGCTGTCGCTGACACCCTACTGCTCGCTGTCTTACGAAAATTACCCTTCAGAAGGTAGCGGAGGCAGAAACGACCTGTATTCCTGGTCGGGCGGCGCCGACCTGAAGTGGGGACTGGATGAAAGTTTTACCCTCGACGTATCCCTGATGCCCGATTTCAGCCAGGTTCAGAGCGATGACCAGGTGAAGAACCTGACTGCTTTTGAGACGATCTACAAGGAACAGCGGCCTTTCTTTACCGAGGCCACCGATCTGTTTTCCAAGGGCGACCTCTTCTATTCCCGCAGGATCGGCCGGATTCCCCTTGGGTTTTTCTCAGTGAATGATCAGCTTGCAACGGGTGAAGTCCTGAAGAAAAACCCTCCCGTGGCCAAACTGCTCAATGCAACCAAATTTTCCGGCCGGAACAGGCACGGGCTGGCCATCGGACTGTTCAATGCCGTTACCGCCGATACATGGGCCACGGCCGGAGACAGTGAAGGAAAACAACGAAAGATCCTTACCGATCCTGCAAGCAATTACAACATCGCGGTCATCGACCAGGCCCTGAAAAACAACTCCTCCTTCTACCTGATCAACACCTCGGTTGTCAGGAGCCGCCAATACAGGGACGCCAATGTGAGCGGCGGAGGTTTCAGCCTGTTCAACAAGGCCAATACCCTGAATATCTCCGCGGGCGGAGCCGTCAGCAACCTTATCGATACCCTGGAGGGAAAACCCGGCAGATTCAAATCCACCACGGGATATAAATATGAGATCAGCGGCGGTAAGGTCAAAGGCAACTGGCAACTTGAAGGCTTTTATCATGTGATGGACAACCGCTTCTCTGCCAATGATATGGGAGTGACGTTACATAATAACGAGGCCTCCCTTGGGTTCAATACCACCTTGTACCAGTTCGAACCGAACCGCCTGTTGCGCGACGGGATGCTGCGCCTGGCCTGGTACGACAATTATCACTGGACCACGGGAAAGTCGTCGAATACGGGACTGCAGTTGAATTCATACTGCACTACCCTCAAGTATCTGACCCTCTGGTTCGAAAGCTGGATGGAACTGACCGAAGGCTATGATTACTACGAGCCTCGTGTCCCCGGAAGGTTTTTCATCAAACCCAGGTCTTACGGTGCCGATCTCGGCTACAGCTCCGACTACAGGAAAACACTGGCACTTGACGGTAATTTCGGATACTACGCCGGGCAGCGTGACTTAACTTCCGTTTTCCATTACCGGATCAACCCCCTGCTCCGGGTAAACAACCACCTTTTCATTACGTATTCGTTTTATAATGAGATCATTCACAATGATATCGGTTTTACCACCCTGGAGGATACAGGAATCATTTTCGGAAACAGAAATGTCAGGGAAATCGAAAACAGCCTGTCGGGGCGCTATCTGTTCAATAACAAACTGTCGCTCAATCTCAGGTTACGCCATTACTGGTCGGCCGGAGATTACCGGCGTTATTTCCTGCTTGGGGAGGATGGCAGGCTCAGTCCGCATGATTACGATCCCGGCAACTTTGATTTCACTTTCAACGCCTGGAATATTGATCTGATGCTCTGGTGGGAGTTTGCGCCCGGCAGCCGGCTGAACCTCATCTGGAAGAATGCTATATTGGCGGAAGCACAGGGACTCGTCAGGGAATACTGGAAAAACCTCAGAAATGTACTGGAATCACCACAGGATAATATCTTTACGGTTAAATTTTTATATTATATTGATTATCAAAACATTAAAAGAAAGAAATGAAGAAAGTGATTTACACTCCTGAAGCACCGAAGGCCATTGGTGCGTACAGCCAGGCAGTTGAGGTGAACGGCATGCTGTTTGTTTCGGGTCAGATCGCCCTGGATCCCGCCACCCAGCGCCTTGTGGAAGGCGGGATCGTTGAGCAGACCGGGCGCGTCCTCGTCAATATCCGCAACATCCTGAAGGAGGCCGGTTACGGCATCGAAGAGGTGGTGAAAGTGACCATTTTATTGAAAGACATCAGGCATTTTGCGGAAGTGAACCAGCTTTACAGCGAAATGTTTGCAGACAATCCGCCCGCACGGGCTACCTATGAAGTGGCCAACCTTCCCCTGGGATCCCTGCTCGAGGTGGATGCCATCGCCGTTAAATCAGCATAAAACACCTAAGATATTATGAAGAAGTTAATTATCAGCATGTTGTTGCCGTTGTTGTGCTTCATGCTGCCTGCCACGGCCGGTGAGGGCATGTGGATACCGTCATTGCTGGAGCAGATGAATGAGAAGGAAATGCGACAGATGGGATTTCGTCTGACGGCTGAGGATATATACAGCATCAACCGTTCAAGTCTGAAGGATGCCGTCGTATTGTTCGGAAGCGGCTGTACCGCCGGTATCATCTCTGAGGAAGGCCTGATCCTGACCAATCACCACTGCGGCTATGGGCAGATACAGGCTCACAGCAGCCTGGAAAAGGATTACCTGACCAATGGTTTCTGGGCCATGCGCCGCGAAGAGGAACTGCCCTGCAAGGGTTTGACCGTGGAACTGCTCATCAGGATGGAGGATGTGACCGGGGAAGTCCTGGCCGGGATTACGGATAAGATGACGGAAGCTGTGCGCGACAGCATCGTCGCAGTCAACCAGAAGAAGATCATTGACAGGGAAACCAAAGACAGTCACTATACCGGAAAGATCACGGCTTTTTATTACGGGAATGTATATTACCTCTTTATCACCGAGGTTTTTAAAGACGTCCGGCTTGTGGGTGCACCTCCGGGCGGCATCGGTAAATTCGGCGGCGACACCGACAACTGGATGTGGCCGAGGCATACCGGGGACTTCAGTATGTTCCGCATCTATGCAGGGAAAGATAACCTTCCTGCGGAATGGTCGGAGGAGAATGTTCCGTATAAGCCGAAGAAGAGTCTGACAATCAGCATGAAAGGCTATGAAAAGGAGGATTTTACCTTTGTGTTTGGTTATCCCGGGCGAACCCAGCAGTTCATCCCTTCCTGGGCGGTGAGCCTGGTCTCGGAAGTGGAGAATCCGGTGCGCATCCGGCTCAGGGGAAGGAGGCTGGATGCCATCAATCAATTCATGGCGCAGGATCCGCTCACCAGGATACAGTATGCCGCCAAGGCAGCCGGTATTGCCAACGGTTGGAAAAAATGGACAGGAGAGAACAATGGTCTGAAACGGCTCGGAACGGTACAAAACAAAAGGGAAGCGGAGAGGGAATTCAGCACCTGGGTGATGGGTGAACGCAACCGCAAAACTACCTACCAGGGCTTGCTTGGCGCATTCGAAGCGGTGTATAAAAAGATGACGCCTGTATCCCTGGCCTATGTTTACTATACCGAAGCCGGGCTCGGGATCGAACTGGTGAGGCTGGCCGGACGCTTCAACAAGCTGATCATGCTGTCGGAGCAGGGAAAAGCGGTAGATGAGGAGCTTTCCCGGCTCATCAGCAGCATCCCCGATTTCTACAAGAACTACAATCCTTCCGTCGACCGGGCAGTGATGCCCTATCTGCTGTCGGAGTATGCCACACATACCGACCAGGCCTACCTGCCCGGGGTTTTCGCGGAGATCAGGAAAAAGTACGGAACAGATTATCAGCGGTTTACTAATGACGCATTTCAGGAATCCATGCTGGTTTCCAAAGAAAAACTGCTTGACTTTCTGGAACATTATAAGCCTTCCCGTCACAAGAAACTGCTAAAAGACCCCTTTGTCCGTCTGGCCGTAAGCTTCTCAGACACCTACCGCGAAAAGATCGCGGATGAATTATCGGGCTACCGCGATATTACCGACAGTCTCCAGCGGGTATATGTGAAGGCTTTAATGGAAATGTCGCCGGGCAAGCGTTTTTATCCCGATGCCAACCTGACCCTGCGTGTTGCCTATGGCCAGGTGATGGATTACACCCCCCGCGATGCCGTGCATTACGATTACTATACTACCCTGGCAGGTATCCTGGAGAAAGAGGATCCCGCGGTGGAAGATTATGCCGTGGATCCGAGGCTCAAAGCGCTTTACCAGGCAAGGGACTTTGGAAAATATGCCGATCAGCGCGGGATGCTTCGTACCTGTTTCATTGCAACCAACCATACCTCTGGCGGGAACTCAGGCAGCCCGGTGTTCAATGCCGACGGCCAACTGATCGGGATCAACTTCGACAGGAACTGGGAAGGCACCATGAGCGACATCAACTACGACATCAGGCAGTGCCGCAATATCACCCTCGATGTCCGCTACTGCCTGTTTGTGGTGGATAAAGTCTGCGGTGCGGGACACCTGCTGAATGAAATGAAGCTCGTTTACTGAAAAGGCGGGGACTATTCCACTTCGAGCCTGTGCTCAAGCAGGTAGTGTGTCCAGTAATACTTATCGAACAACATCATCTCGAGCGGTTTGTTCTGTTCCCGGTCAACGATCCTGTGAACTTCCTTTTTCCAGTAATCGGCCGGAAGCTTTGTGGATGACGCGATCGGACCGGCAGTGTCGGCCAGGGCAGTCCGGTCGCAACTGCTTCTTCCTGATGCCTTGATGATTTCGCTGATCCAGTATTGCTGATGGTTCGTGTCTTCAGGAAGGATGGTGTCCGGGAGATGGGTCCGGACCAGGGGTATTTTAACCCGGATGTCGCTGTGACGGCTGCCACGCTCATATCCAACGGTGGCTGACAGACACAGCAGTGCTGCCAGCAGCAGGATCATGGTCAGACTTTCAAGATTATTCAGGAAACGAGGGGAAGTATGATCTGTATTCATGGTGTGATCAGGTTTGGGTCGCTTGTTTGCTATATGACGCCGGGAGCAGGCAAAAGTTACATCTGTCCGGCCTGTATTGCAATAAAAAAGCTGCAAACAAAAGTCCCGTTCATTTGTTGATTTGAGTATACCAATCGATCTTACTATATGCCTCATTATCACAAACTTGGAAATATTCCTGCCAAACGTCACGTACAGTTCCGCAAGGAAGGCGGCGGGCTTTATGCCGAGCAGCTGGTTTCTACCGAAGGCTTTTCGGATTTGTATTCGCTGACCTATCATGTATATCCCCCCACCATGGTCAGCGCCATTGATGAAGCGCGCAGCCTGGCCCCGGATATCGTGCTGGAGAAGAACACCCGTCACCGGAGTTTCCAGGGCTTTCAGATTGCGCCGGCTGAGGATTATATCGGCAGCCGGGTGATCGTACTTGCCAACCAGGATGTGTATATCAGTGTGGCTGCACCGCGCAGGAGCATGACAGATCATTTTTTCAGGAATGCCTCGGCCAATGAGGTCATCTTCGTACATCTGGGTTCGGGAAAGCTGATCAGCATGTACGGGGTGCTGCCCTTCCGGGAGGGTGATCACCTGGTGGTGCCCAAAGGGGTGACTTACCAGATGCATTTCGACACCGGGGACAACCGCCTGTTCATCGTGGAAGCCTTTGGCTATGTGCGTTTTCCAAGGCGGTATGTCAACCGTGCCGGACAGCTCCTGGAGCATGCACCCTTTTACGAGCGCGACATCCGCAAGCCCATGGAACTGATCACGCATGATGAGAAAGGTGATTTTAAAGTCTATGTCAAGAAGGATGACATGCTGTATCCCTATCACTTTGCAACCCATCCCTTCGATGTGGCAGGCTGGGACGGCTATCACTATCCCTATGCGCTTTCTATCCATGATTTCGAGCCCATTACCGGTCGTATCCACCAGCCGCCTCCTGTTCACCAGACCTTTGATGCCAGGAATTTCGTGATGTGCGCCTTTGTTCCGAGGCTGTACGACTATCACCCTGATGCGATTCCCGTTCCGTACAACCACAGCAATGTGGATTCGGACGAGGTGCTGTACTATGTGGACGGGGATTTCATGAGCCGCAATCATGTCAGCAAAGGACAGATCACGCTGCATCCCATCGGCCTGGTGCACGGTCCTCATCCCGGAGCGGTCGAACGCAGCCTGGGCGCCAGGGAAACCCGGGAACTGGCCGTGATGGTCGATACCTTCAATCCCCTGATGATTACCCGCCAGGCCATGGCCATCGAAGACCCGGAATATTACCTGTCGTGGAACCCGGCAAATTAAACCCCCCGTACGGCTTTATGGCAATAAACCCCCCCGTACGGCTTTATAGCAATAACCCCCCCCCCGTACGGCTTTATAGCAATCAACCCTCCCGTACGGCTTTATAGCAATAACCCCCCCCCGTACGGGTTTATGGCAATAAACCCACCCGTACGGCTTTATAGCAATAAACCCCCTAAAATAAAATAACCAACCCCAACCCCACATCACATCACCAATGAACACCAATGATTTTTTGCCGATCAACGGCACCGATTACGTTGAATTTTATGTGGGCAATGCCAAACAGGCAGCCCATTATTACCAGACCGCCTTTGGTTTTCAGCCGCTGGCTTATGCCGGATTGGAAACCGGATTGAAAGACCGGACTTCGTATGTGCTGAAGCAGGATAAGATCCGCTTTGTGCTTACTTCATCACTGGATCCGGATAACCACATCGCCGGACACCATAACAGGCACGGCGACGGCGTGAAAGTGGTTGCCCTCTGGGTCGACGATGCGCGGAAATCGTTTGAGGAAACCGTGAAAAGAGGCGCACGGCCTTATTTCGAGCCTGTGGTGGAAAAGGACGCCCATGGAGAGGTGGTAAGAGCCGGTATCCATACTTATGGAGAAACTGTTCATGTGTTTGTCGAACGCAGGAACTATCAAGGCGCTTTCCTGCCCGGCTATATTGCCTGGGAACCCCCGTACAGGCCTGCCGAAACGGGTTTAAAGTACATCGATCACATGGTGGGCAATGTGGACTGGGGCCAGATGGACATCTGGGTGAAGTTTTATGAGGATGTAATGGGTTTCCGCAACCTGGTCTCTTTCGACGACAAGGATATCAGCACGGAATACACCGCCCTGATGAGCAAGGTGATGAGCAACGGGAACGGCTACATCAAGTTTCCCATCAATGAACCGGCCATCGGGAAGAAGAAAAGCCAGATCGAGGAATACATCGAATTTTACCGTGGTTCGGGTGTCCAGCATGTGGCCATGGCCACCGGTGACATCATCCACACCATTCGTGAACTCAGGGCCAGGGGCGTGGAATTCCTGCATGTTCCCGACACCTATTACGAAACGGTAACGGAGCGTGTCGGACTGATTGAAGAGGACCTGGAGGTGCTGAAAAGGCTCAATATCCTGATCGACAGGGATGACGAGGGATACCTGCTGCAACTGTTCACCAAACCGGTGCTCGACCGGCCCACGGTCTTTTTCGAGATCATCCAGCGAAAAGGAGCCACTTCCTTCGGGAAAGGAAATTTTAAAGCCCTGTTTGAATCCATCGAAAGAGAACAAGCCAGGCGGGGAACATTATAAAGTATATATAATCAGAGAGATGCATCAAGACAGCAATCACAGCCCGGAAGAAGCCCTGAAGATGAATCCCTTCCCTGCTTCATGGTTACCGGTAGCGGCCGACAGCGATTTTCCACTCTGGAACCTGCCGTTCGGGATCATACACAATGCCTGGTTAAAGCCAAGGGCTGCGACCCGTATCGGAGACACCGTGGTGGATCTCTCGGTGCTGGCCGAAGCAGGCTATTTCTCCACCCTGCCTCAGGATCTGGTCCGGGTGTTCAGGCAGGACAGTCTCAACGACTTTATCGCTCTGGGAAAACCGGTGTGGAAGGCCGTCAGGGAAAGGCTTCTCAGTATCTTCTCGGAGGAAGATGGCAGTTTGCGGGATAAGGTAGTGTTTCGCAATCAGGCACTGCTGTCGGCTAAGGAAGTGGAGATGCTGCTTCCCGTCAGGGTTGGCGATTACACCGATTTTTATTCGAGCCTGGAGCATGCAACCAATGTAGGGCTCATGTTTCGCGATCCGAAAAACGCCCTGTTGCCCAACTGGAAGCATCTTCCGGTTGCTTATCACGGCCACAGCTCATCCATCATGGTTTCCGGCACACCGGTGAAACGACCGTCGGGTCAGATCAATCCGGGTAACGACGGGCCTGTTTTTTCACCCTCCCGCAACCTCGATTTCGAACTGGAAATGGCCTTTGTGGTCGGAAAGGACAATCCGTCGGGCAGCAGCGTCAGTACGGCGGAGGCTGAGGATCATATCTTCGGGATGATGATATTTAACGATTTGTCAGCCAGGGATATACAAAAGTGGGAGTATGTTCCTCTCGGTCCATTCCTTTCCAAAAATTTCGGTTCGGTGGTATCACCCTGGATCGTAACGATGGAAGCCCTGGAGCCTTTCCGGGTGGCGGGTCCGCCCCAGGATCCCGTGCTGCCCTACCTCAGTTTTGAAGGGAAACGCAGTTTCGACATCCGGCTTGAGGTATGGATACAGCCTGAGGGTGCCGAAGCCAAACGGGTATGCCTTTCCAATTTCCGTTATCTTTATTGGAATATGGCCCAGCAACTGGCCCATCATACAGTGAACGGATGCAACATGAGGGTGGGCGATCTGTGTGCAAGCGGCACCATCAGCGGCCCTGACAGGGAATCCTTCGGCTCATTGCTCGAGATCACCTGGAACGGAAGAGACAGCATTCAGTATTCCGACGGCAGGGAGCGCACTTTCCTGGAGGATCATGATGTGGTGGTGATGAAAGCAAGCTGCGAAAAAGATGGTTTGCGTATGGGTTTTGGCGAATGTGTCACCCGGATTTTACCGGCCCTTCAAACCCTGTCCAAATGAAAACGATCGATCCGGCATCGGTATCGCATCAGCAACTGCACCGCCTGATGCTTGAGGCCGTGGCACCCCGTCCCATCGCCTTTGCCAGCACCATCGACGCGAACGGCAGGCCCAACCTCTCACCTTTCAGCTTCTTCAATGCTTTTGGGGTGAATCCGTCCACTTTGATTTTCTCCCCCTCAAGGCGCGGCAGGGACAATACCACCAAGCATACGTATCAGAATATCAAGGAAGTACCCGAAGTGGTCATCAATGTGGTGACCTTCGATATGGTGGAGCAGGTGAACCTGGCCAGCACGGAATACGCCAAAGGGGTGAATGAATTTGAAAAAGCCGGCTTCACCGCTCTTCCCTCGCTCAGCGTCAAACCTTTCCGCGTGGCGGAGTCGCCGGTGCAATTCGAGTGTGAGGTCAGAGAAGTCATTGAGACGGGTGAGGGCGGGGGAGCCGCCAACCTGGTGATCTGTACCATCAAAATGGTCCACGTGGATGAAGCGGTACTTGATGCCCGGGGAAATATCGACCCGAACCGCATCCGTTTGGTCGGGCGCATGGGCGGAGCATATTACATAAAAGCCTTTGGAGATCAACTGTTTAAGGTGGATAAGCCCCTGGAAAAAACCGGCATCGGCATCGACAGTCTCCCGGAACGGATCAGGCACAGCATCTTGTTGAACGGCAATGAACTTGGAAAACTCGGGAACAATGAACGCCTTCCTGATGAAAGGGATATACGCGCATTGATGGACGATCCCCGTTTCCGAGACCTCTTCCCGGGCTGTCCAGAGCCTGCCGAACGCAGCAAGTCCTTTCAACTGGCCGCCAAAAGCATGCTGGCATCCGGACTGAACTGGGAAGCGCTTTGCCTGCTGATGGCTGATTAACAATTTATTATGGAAACCAACGAAGTCCTTGACAAACTGCCCAAACACCTGATGAGCCTGGTGATTGACCAGCCCTACAATGATTATACTGCGCAGGATCACGCCATCTGGCGCTACGTGATGCGGCAGAATGTGAAATATCTCAGTAAGGTGGCTCACGGTTCTTACCTCGATGGCCTCGGTAAAACCGGGATCAGTCTCGATTATATCCCCCATATGTACGGGATGAACCGTATCCTGAAAGAGATAGGCTGGGCTGCGGTTGCCGTGGATGGCTTCATCCCTCCCTCGGCGTTCATGGAGTTCCAGGCATACCATGTCCTGGTGATCGCTGCGGATATCCGTCCCATCGACCAGGTGGAATACACCCCGGCTCCGGATATCATTCATGAAGCTGCCGGCCATGCGCCCATCATTGCCGATCCGGAATATGCCGCCTACCTGGTGCGTTTCGGGGAGCTCGGCAGCAAGGCATTCAGCTCGGCAAGGGACTACGACCTCTACGAAGCCATACGCCACCTGAGTATTGTCAAGGCCGATCCGTATTCTACTGCCGCCGACATACAAAAGGCCTTGCTGAATCTGCAAAGTATTGAGAAAAGCATGGGCCCTCCATCGGAGATGGCACTGATACGGAATCTGCACTGGTGGACGGTGGAATACGGCCTCATCGGGGATCTGAAGCAACCGAAGATCTATGGAGCCGGCCTGTTATCCTCTATCGGGGAAAGTTTCTCCGCACTCAACAATGGCGTGAAAAAGCTTCCCTATACGCTGGATGCCATGCATACCGGTTTCGACATTACTACCAAACAACCCCAGCTCTTTGTGACGCCTGATTTTGAACATCTGGGCCGGGTACTGGAAGAGTTTGGCAATACCATGGCCCTGCAGACCGGGGGGAAAGCCGCGCTGGACAAGGCCCTGGGATCGGGACATACGGCTACGGTTGTATATGCTTCCGGCCTGCAGGTTTCCGGTACGCTTACAGCCTTTCGATGCAACAGCGCCGGTGAACCCGTTTACCTTCAGTGGACGGGCCCCGTGACCCTCAACTACCATCACCACATGCTGCCCGGTCACGGGAAAGACCGCCATCCCCACGGTTTTGGATCTCCTGCCGGGAAGCTTCAGCATGTTTCCGTGCCGCCGGAACTGCTCTCAGAAGGGGATTTCCTGCAGTCCGGTGTCGTTCACGGCAGGGAATGCAGGCTGGTGTTCGATTCCGGGGTGGAGGTGAAGGGTGTACCTGAACATATCTTAAGAAAAGACGGAAAGAACCTGCTGATAACTTTTTCCAGTTGTGAGGTACGCATGGGAGAAGACGTGCTGTTTCGACCGGAATGGGGTGCCTATGATATGGCTGTCGGGTCGGAAATTATATCTGCATTTCCCGGCCCGGCCGATCCTGAAGGCTTCGGTTTCTCATTCCCCGTACCCGGGGAAAAGACCCACAAGATCGTCCATTCGCCCGAAAGCCTCGATTTACACGGTAAATACCAGCTTGTAAGGGGAGTGGCCGAACAATTGACTGATCCTGAAGTGCTTCCCATGCTCTGGCATCAGGTAAAACATCTTCAGAGGGAATGGCTGCTGCCCCTGGAAATGCTGCAATGCCTGAAGCAGCATGCCGCAATGCCGTCCCTTGCACAGGAAATCAGGGAGCATCTGGAAGCCATGATGCAGCAGCACCGGGATTTGGAATGGCTGATATCCAATGGATTATCTGACCTGTAGCTTGGTTGATTTCCGCTCAAAAGCGATTAGACATAAATAAATATAATGGGTATTCAATAAACACCTTTACGCTATTGTGCCGGGTTGCCGGTGTGCTGCCGGTGGGTTAGCGGTAAACCAGTCTGACTCCCTTTTTTGCCAGGCGTATCATGGTCTTTTGCTTGCTCTTTCCATCCTTTGCGATAAGTGCTTCCGGGTAGGTGACCATCCTGAATCCCTTCTCCAGCCCTCCAAGCAGGCTTTGCTTTACACATTTTTCGGCCATCAGCCCCACTACCGTGATTTCCTTTGCACCCTTTGCTGTGAGAAAGGCTGTGAGGGCTCCGGAACTGAAAGCATTCCCGCTTGTTTTATCAAACAGGCGTTCGTTCACCACCTTCAACCGTTTGTCCAGGCTATGCCGGTAAACCGTATCCACACGGATGCCCTTCCAGGATAATGACAAGCTGAGGGAAGCGGAGGTAACATAGATGACCTGGTCAGGACTGGTCCTTTCAATCAGTGTGTTCATGGCCCTGATGGCGTTTTCGGATGCGCTGTCGGTGCAATGTACTGAAGTGTAAAACTCCTGCATGTCGAGGATCATCAGGAAGCTGCTATCCTGAAATTCGCTATCCTGTCCGACTGCGGGATGAGCCGCCGGCAGACACAAAAGCAGCACAAGCTGAAGCAGGTTTCCTGGTTTGAATTTTTTGGATATCATCCTGATAATCAATGAAGAGATATTGTGTAACATCTTGTATATAAATATGTTATATCAGGTTCGCATCATCCGGGAAATCAGAGCAGCAGCCGGAAGCTACCCCTGGCTGAGATCCATTTGCTGCCTTCAGGATTTGCCAGGATCAGGCTGAAGGTCCCCTGTACCAGGCTGTCGCTGCTGTATTCCGTAATTTTAATTGTTCCCGATGTAGTGTAAAATTCTTCACGGGGTGGCTGTTGTCCGGCCGGAACGATGGTCATGAATCCCTGTTTTATTCCTGCACGGAATGCCGGAATGTCGCGGCTGACCTTCACGGCAGTGTAGTCGCCGGTTTGGATTTCTTTTCCGCCAAGGTTTCCAAGCACAACGGCAAGGTTGAGCGGCTGATCTCCCGCGAGGGGATCGGTGAAGAAACCCAGGCTTGACTTTTCCGGTAATCCGGGATTGTTGATCCTTGCCCACTGCAGTTGGCGGAAGGTATAACTGCCGTTGCAGGCTCCTTCAAGAGTCAGTTGAATTGCCCGCTCGCCGGGCTGCTCAGCGCAACTGACGGCCATGACGGTCAGAAACAGGAAACCGGTCTTCAGCATCCGTTTCCATGGCTGTTGTATGTATGCACGCTGCGGCCTCATCGTGTTCCATGCAGGATTAGCAGGGCGGCAAAGCCGTCGTGATCACCGGTACCGGCGGTGGCATCATCCATCCTGTTGCCGAGGTTCATATTGCCTGCCCTGGTGGCGTTCGCATACCTGACAAGCGCGTCAGCCAGTTTTTCCCTGGAAACCATGAATGAAACATAATCATGAGAGATGCCTTTTTCCCGGCTGCATGAGCCGGTCCAGATCCAGGCACCCATGTAAAAGGCCGGGCCGAAAAGCCTGCAGTGGTTGTTGGGGAAGGCCCACATGCAATCGGAAAAGGCGTAATCCGGTTGATCAGGTTGCTGGGGATAGCGCCTGCCACCGATCATTCCAAGGTATCCGCCGCTATGGCCGAAACGCGGGGCGAAACCTGCACGGGTCATGGCTTCCGTAAGTCTGTTCACGGCATCTTCCCGGCTGCCTGCCATCCGGTCCACGATCACCATGTTGATTGGTTCCCGGATATACCTTCCGTCGGACTGTTTCCTGTCGAGCCACATGGCCGGTCCCGAACCGTCGGGTTTGATCATCCAGGGATGGATCTCCGGCAAGGAGTCTGAAGGGTATCCCGGATCCAGCTTAGTCACGGCATTATCCGGCCTGCATGAAACAAGCGACAAGATGACGATTGACATCAAAAAGATCAACAACAGCGAGGGGAACATGCCCCCTGCTTCTTTGGGCATGTTCAGATAAGGACTGCGTTTAAACTGATTTGCCGGAATCACTCCTGCTCAATGTGGTTGTAATACTGCAAACCTACAAAGAATGGGGAATATATTACAACGGCACCATGACCGCATCATTATTTCACCAGGCTGATCCTTCTGCTTTCCTTGGCTGCGCTGTGTTTTGCTGAATACTCAATACGGTAAAAATAAATACCGCGCTCCAGCCCGGCTGCTTCCAGCACCACCGAGTGCGTTCCGGCCGGAAGCATCCCGTCGTGCAGGTTCCTGATCTCTTTCCCGAGTATATCATGAACAGTCAGTCTGATATGTCCCTCTTCCGGTTGATACCAGGGAATGACCGTATTGCCTGAGAAGGGATTGGGGACATTCTGCCCGGCTTCAAAAGCCTTGCCCACAAAGCTGATTCCCGGGTACTGTATGGTTTGCCCGTGCAGGGTCATGGCGTCGAAACCAGCGATGCTGCTTTCGTTTCCGCAGTTTAAAAAGTCATCCGTGAGTATGGCTGCCGTTCCTTCATTCAGTTTCAGCCGCAATACAAATACCGCTTCCCCGGCCGGCCAATGCTTGTTTTCCGAAGTAAACCATGCGATCCTGGCCTGCCCGTCGCTGACATGGTATACGAGCCGTTCAGGATCGGTGCCTGCAGTGATATCCAGCACTTCCATGGCTTGTGCGGGGAAGTCGAGCACCAGGGAAACGGCCGAAACCTGCACATCGTTTTTAAAGCTAAGGGGAAGCTCGATTTCCGCTGCCCCCTGAACGGCAATCACCTGCCCATGCTGTTCAAGCCTGAGTTCCGGTGAGGGCTTCAGTGCAGGCGGGACGTAGGATCCATTGACATCTCCGAAACAAAGGGCATGAATGCTCCGGAACATGCTGTCACCGGCGAAGTTCACCACCGGATGTTCAATCATCCAGTCGCCTACCAGGAAGGAAGACATCAGGCCGGTGAACCTGCGGCTGACCATCAGGGCATCGATGGAATTGACCACCGGGTTCAGGTCGACATTGGCGGCCTGCAGCTTCAACCCCTGCAAAAGGCTGAGCTGTACAAAATGTTTGAGAATGATCAGGGCATCGGTGGCGTTCACGCCTCCCCAGGGTTTGGCGGTATTTACCTGCAGGGTGTAAGTGCCCTCGTTGACCGGACTGAATTCCCATGAGCCGTCCGGTCCGGTGGTGTCCACCGCAATCACATTGCCTCCGGACAGCAGGCTGACCAGGGTATTGGGCATGGGAGTGAGCACATCATTAAGGTAAACGACGGTTCCCACCAGTTTCGGTCTTTTCTTCACGTAGATCTCCATACAGACAGTATCATAGCAGAAAGAACCGGTGGCTTCGTTGATGGCCGTAATTACCAGGCAGACAGTGTAATATCCCGTGGCGGTGAAATGATGGACGGGGTTCTGTAAGGCAGAGGTATTGTTTACACCGGAAGCCGGATCTCCGAAGTTCCAGTTCCAGCCCGTGATGAACAGGGGAGGGGTGGCCGTACTCAGGTCGGTGAAATGAGCCGTCAGCCAGTTGGCACTGACACTGAACAGGGCCTGCAGTCCTTCACATGGATCGTTGTAGAGAAAGTCGATACAGGCCGTATCGGAGCAGCCGGCCGCATTTTGTACCACCACGCAGAAAGTTCCGCTGACACCGGGGACATAGGTTTGTGAAACGGCTCCGCTGATCAGGGTGGCCTGGCTGACCGGATACTGGTACCACTGGTAGGACATTCCGGCGGGTGATGCGGTGAGGCTGAGGCCTGTCTGCAGAACGGAAGCCACGGGAGCCGGATATACGGTAATGGAATCGATGCAGATCACGCTGCCCTGCTGGTTGCTCATGGTCAACTGTACGGGATAGACTCCCGGATTCGGGTAGGTGACGGTATGCGGCCCGGTTCCGGCTGCCGTTGAAGGAGTGCCTCCGGGGAACTGCCAGTTGTAGCTGACACCGGGGACAAAATAGAAGTGCTGGAATACAGAGGACTGTCCGGCGCAGATAAAGTGATTGAATCCCCATTCGCAGGGGAGTGAAGGAGGCGGACAGGGAGGCAGGTCGAAACAGACAATGGTGTCGGCACAATACGCAGTGGAATCATGCATTATAAAAAGCAGGCAAAGTGCGGTATTACTGCCCGGATAATAGGTGCCGCTGAGGGTGAACTGTCCTCCGGTCAGGATAAAGGGGCCGTTCAGGCTGATATTTCCAGGACTGGAAAGCTGCACATCCAGGGTACCGCAGCCTTCCACCACGATATTAAAGTGATAAGCTGGTGCTCCTGTGGGATCGGTGACACACCAGAGCGAGTCGCTTACAAAATCGAGCGAACAGCAGGAGGTGTCATTTCCGCAGGGTGGAAGCACGAAGCAGAGGGTGTCGGATGAGCAGACCAGTATCTCTGTTCCAACTGGGTCATATGTAAAGACATTCGTACGGAAACAAAGCGTGTCACCGGCCGTTGCGTTGGAAATGACCGTGGTCATCAGAGCCGAGGTATCTCCGGGTTGGACCGTTTGAATAAACGCACCCGGGAAATAACCCGCTCCGAGGTTGGGAGGCAGAAGCTGCAGGTGGATTTCGGTCAGTACGATGTTGGTCTGGTTGATGATATGGAACTGCATCCCGTACTGTCCGGTGGCCGGATCACAGTAAACTGTATCAATGAGGAATGCAACGCAGGCATCTTCATACATAAAGTCAATGCAGGTTGTATCCGCACAAGCGACGGAATTCTGCACCACTACACAGTAAATACCACTGGAGGAAGGATTGTAGGTTTGTGCAGTGGCCCCGCTGATCAGCGTGGCCTGGGTAACAGGGTAGGTGTACCATTGATACATCATGCCCGGTGGCGATGCGACAAGGAAATTGCCTGACTGTGTGATCGTTGCGATCGGTGCAGCGAGTACTGTAATGGAATCTGAGCAGATTACTGTGCCTTGCTGGTTGCTCATGCTAAGCTGAACGGGATAGACCCCCGGGCTTAAGTAGGTGATGGTATGAGGTCCCGCTCCTGTCGCTGAAGATGGGCTTCCACCCGGAAACTGCCAGGTATATGTCACGCCGGGAAAAACAATAAATTGCTGAAATACAGAAGATTGTCCTGCACAAATGAGGTGATTGTACCCCATTTCACAAGGCAGTACGGGAGGCGGACAAGGAGGCAGGTCGAAACATACAATAGTGTCGGCACAATAGGTAGTGGAATCATGCATCATGAAAAGCAGGCAGAGATATGTAATGTTAGTGGGATAATATATCCCGCTGATGGTGATCTGCCCTCCATTCAGCACATAAGGACTGTTCAGTGTGATATTGCCCTGGCTGACCAGCTGGACATCCAGGATGCCGCAACCTTCCACCACAATATTAAAGTGATAAGCGGACGCCCCTGTAGGATCGGTGACACACCAGAGCGAGTCGCTGATAAAATCAAGCGAACAGCAGGTGGTGTCATTTCCGCAGGGTGGAAGTACAAAGCAGAGGGTGTCGGATGAGCAGACCAGTACTTCAATGTTGTTTTCATCATAGGTAAACACATTGGTACGGAAACATAGCGTATCACCGGCCGTTGCGTTGGAAATGACCGTGCTCATTGTGGCCGAGGTATCTCCGGGCTGGACCGTTTGAATAAAAGCGCCAGGGAAATAGCCTGCCCCAAGGTTGGGTGGCAGCAATTGCAGATGGATTTCGGTCAATACGATATTGGTATGGTTGATGATGTGGAATTGCATGGCATATTGACCGGTGGCGGGATCACAATACACCGTGTCGATGAGAAATTCCACGCAGGCATCGCCCGGACAGGGATAGAGGTTCAGGTTGAGCACCCCTGTGGTATCCGTACATCCGAAACTGTTGGTAACGATAAGTGAATATGCTCCGCTAAGCGTTGCGGTATAGTACTGACTGTCGGCACCGGTGATCGGGATGCCGTTCAGCAGCCACTGGTAGGAGCTTCCGCCGGCCGGACCGGCGATGGTATAGGGTGCACAGGTGTCGAAGCAACCTTCGTAAAAGGAACACAACTCAGGCAATTCGTTTACGGTGACGCAGAAGGTGGTAGTGCTGCTGCAGCCGTAAATATTGGTGGCAATCGCATCATAGCAGCCGTCTTTGGTGACCACCAGGGTATCGTTCACTTCACCGGTACTCCAGCTCAGGCTGATTGTGGAGTCGGGATGGGTCATCAGCAGCAGGATGCTGTCGCCTTCGCACACCGTTGTGGCCGTAAGGGGAGTGATGACAGGAGACCCTGGTACCGGATGCACGCTGAACAGGTGGACAGCGGTGGTATCAGTGCAGCCCGTCACCGTGTCTGTTAGGACCACACTGAAATTGATAAGGCCGGGTGAGGCAGCTGTCAGAAAGACACCGGGTGCCGTCTGGCCGTTCACGCTGGTGTCGTTGCTGATCCAGGAATACAGCCAGTTGGGATTATACAGAACCGACAAAGACACAAAATCGTTGATGCAGGCATCGGTGGGTCCGATGATCTGGGCGGAGGGCAACTGGTTTACAATCACCCTGATATAAGTTGAATAGGTACAGGCGTTCTGATCGCTGACCTGCACCTGGTAAAACCCGCTGGTAGTAACAGTGATGCTGTCGTTGGTGCTGCCGTTGCTCCAGAGGTAAGTACAGCCTGAACAGGCAGGGGCCGCCAGGATCACGGGAGTGCCGGCACAGACGATGCTGTCGGGGAAGGCGGTGATATTGCCGCCGAGATTGTTCGGATTCACAGTGACCGGGATGGTGATGGTGTCGTAACAGCCGTTGATGTCATGGACAATCAGGGTAACAGGATAGGTGGCAGCAAGTGAATATGCCTGGGCCGGATTCTGGTTCAGGGAAGTGCCCGCATTGCCGAAATTCCAGTTCCAGTAGTTGATGTTGGTTGTAGACTGGTCGCTGAAAAATACCGGGCTGTTCACGCAGTTTGCATTGCTGAAAGTGAAGGCCGCAGCGGGTTGCGGCAGCACCACAAGGGTGTCTGACCACGAGGTGGTGCAGGGACCGTTGGAAATGGTGAGGGTAACGATGAAGGTACCGCTGGTGGCGTACAGGTGGCAGGGATTCTGAAGGCTTGAATTGTTGCCGTCGCCGAAATCCCAGAACCAGGAAGTGATGTTGTTTCCGGCCGTAAAGACACTGTTGTCGGTGAAGCAGGCCGAGTCGCCATAACAGCCTGCCGTATAATTAAAGCGAGGAAGCAGGGGTATTTCGATCAGGGCGGTATCCACCAGCAGGCAGGAGTCGGTACCGGAAGCATCGGGGACATAGCCGTAAAGCGACACAAGGAAGAATCCTGCCGCATTATAGGTGTGCGTCGGATTGGTCTGGTTCGAGGAGCTGAGATCCCCGAAATTCCAGGAGAATGAGCTTGCGTTGACAGATGTATTCAGGAAGGAAACGGGATTACATCCTGAATACGTGAAACTTACGCTGCCCGTGGGAATACAGGTGCCTGTATCCGGCTGACAGGGAATTTCCGAGACAGTAAGCAGGTTGGAGACAGCGAAGCAACCGTTCGACAGGTCGGTCACGGTCACCTGGTAATTGCCCTGATTCGATACCGTAATACACTGGGAAGTGGCTGCATTGGACCAGGCATAGCTGTAATTCGGGTTTCCCAAGGCACAAAGTGTCACATTGTAAGAGGCTCCTATACAGTAAGATAATGGATTTTGTGCGCTAATGGCGGCCACCGGGCTTCCTGTTTCATGAACCAGCAGTTGTGTGAGTCCTGAACAGCCGCCTGCATCGGTGACGGTGACCTGGTAAAGACCGGCCTGGGTGATGCTTACGGGATTTCCTGTTGCCGTGAATCCTCCGGGACCGCTCCATTGAAAGGCAACGAAACTGCCGCCCGTGGCGCTGAGTTGGGCAGGACTACCGGGACAAAGGTTGCCCGTTTGTACGATCACCGGATTGGGAGCGGGATTCAACTGGATATTGAAGGCAGCGCCGACAGTCTGCCCGCACAACACGACATTCAGACTGAGGACCACTGTCTGGGGTGCATTATTACCCCATTCCACCTGTATTGCCGGGCTTCCCTGACCTGAAATGATGGTTCCCGCATTGGAAGGGGTAAGTGTCCAGGTGAACGCGGCCCCGGCCGGATACAGGGTAGGAGTGGAATAATTGCTGACCGCGTTGGCGCATGCAATGGCTGAGCCGCTGAAGGCAGGGACCGGCGGGTTGACCGGCAAGATAATATTCATCACGGCGGGATCGGAAGTGCAATAGGGTGACTGGGCCATCTGAGCGACAGCCTGGATAGCGAAAGGAGGGGTATTGCCCCAGGTGACGGAGATACAGTTACCGCTGCCGTTGGACGGGCTGCCTCCCGTCACGGTCCATTGTATGACGCCTGAACCCGTTGCGCAGTATTGATGCACCGAGCCGGGGCATACGATGCTGTCACCGGTAATCACCGGTGCTGCAGGCGGGTTGATCACATTGACAAGCACGGTGGCTGAGTCATTGCAAACCTGGTTGGGATTGACAGGATAGGCGCTTACCACATAGGTACCGGTCAGTCCGTTCCAGTTCACGTTGAGCGAAGGGGATGGCCCGGGGGAGTAGGCCGGTCCGGCGGGACTGACGTTCCACATACAATTGATGCCTCCAAAAGCAAAGAAGCTTGAGATTCCGTTCGAACATCCTTCCTTTTGACCAAAGATACTGAGTTCGGGGCGGAGCCGGATGACCATTTGAGCCGTTCCGCCACAGCCGAGGAACTGATCCCAGAAGGTTACAGTCAGCGTATCCGTGCAGAAAAAGCTTGTGGCAGGCCAGCAAATGGTGATCTGTTCACAACAGGAGGAATCCTGGATCGCTCCGCAACTGCCGTTGTTCAGGCTCCAGCTGTAAGTGGCCCCGCTGAATTTCGGCAGGCTGTATGTGGCACATTCGCCCGGACAAACCTTGGGCGGGCCGCTGATGGTCCCGTTAGCCGGTATGATGGGAATAATAAGCCAGGTAGTGTCGCTGCAGGTCCCGCCGCAGCCGGAAACAGTCAGGCCCAGGCTGCCGGTCTGACCGGCTCCCCAAACAACGCTTACCGAAGGCTGGTTGGATGGTCCGATGATCGTGCCGCCGGTCACAAACCAGTTGTGGGTGCAATTGCCGGCAGCACTGGTATATGTGGCCGTATCAAAGGCACAAACGGTTGAAGGACAGCTGATTTCAGGACCGGGAAAGGAATCCACCTGGATTACACTCTGGAAAGTATCGGCGCAGAAACAATCGTTGGTTGCGATCAGGGTGATGGTATATGTTCCGCTGTTGCTGTATGCATGAGCGGGATGCTGCTGGGTGGAGGTGCCGCCGTCGCCGAAGTACCACTGAAAGGAGGTAGCTCCGGTACTCAGGTTGGTGAAATTCACATTGGAGAATTTACAGACGTTAAGCTGATGTGTAAACGAAGCCACCGGAAGATCCACTTTTTCGATACAGATGGTGGCTGAATCCGTGCAACCCCACTGGTTGGTCTCATACACGGTGAGAAATCCGAAAGGACTGTTGTCCCAGCTTACCACTACGGTATTTGTATTGGCCCCGGTAACGGAAAAAGCGCCTCCCGAGGTCCACAGGTAAGTGTTGCCCGGGTTCAGTGCGGTAGTGTAGGTAATGGTGGCACCCTTGCAAACCAATTCACAGTCATTTCCGCCACCCTGGTCAGGGCTTCCGGCACCGCCGCCCCTGCCATGGCCCGGCGGACAGCCCGGATAGGGCTGGTGGGTGATCACGGGCTGGGGAAGGGAATGCACCATCACCTGAAACACATGGGTTTGCTGCGTGTTGTTGGGCAAAAAGACGGTTAGCAGGATGGAGCCGCTGCCGGCATTCGGCCAATGGATGGTGACACTGCCGGTGTTAGAAGGACCGGAGATCGTCCCTCCCGTGACATTCCATGAATATGTTGCACCGGGAATCACCGGACCTGAGTAGAGTTCCGTTTCGCCACTGCATACCACGCTGTCGCCTGAAATCTGACCAAAGGTCCGTGACAGGCACACCATGAGGAAAATAAATGAGAAAATGGAAAATTTTGACATAAGGGCCTCCTTATTTAATGAATCGCCTGACGTAATGAAATGAAGTCTTGGATGAAACAATCAAGAAATGTTTAAAGAGTCAGGAAATGAGTGCATTAACAAAAAAATAACAAAAATCAGTACAATCCGCGTGGGATGACGTCGTGGCCGTATGTCCAAAGAAAGAGCCACCGATGCATCTTAATTTTATCGATATGTGATTTGCAGTGTTTTGAACAGGTTTTAAACGGTATCCGCAAGCGGTTTCTTAGTAAGCAATCTATGAGATGCAGTCAGGAGATTATCCGAAATTTTTTTGTTATGTTTGCTGACTGTTATTAATTGCCATGGTAGTCATCGAATTATTGTACAACCTTTTCGCACTCGTGGCGCTGAGTGTGTTGTCGGGTTTCATCGACAATATCTGCGACAGGGCATCGCTTCGGGGAAAGGTGTTGCAGGGCTTGCTGTTCGGGCTGATCGCCTTGGTAGGAATGCGCTACCCCTTTGTCATTGAGAAGGGGTTGATTTTCGACGGGCGGACCATTGTTATCAGCCTGTGTACATTTTTCTTCGGGCCTGTTTCCGGGCTCATCGCCGTGGTCATCGCATTCGCATACAGGCTCTGGCTGGGAGGGCCGGGTGTCATCATGGGCGTCACGACCATCCTGACCGCATTTCTGATCGGGTATTACTTTTTCGTTGACAGCAGGGAAAAGCAGCGGGAAGTTACATGGAAACGCCTGTATTTAATGGGACTGATCGTACATCTGGTGATGATCATCCTGATGTTTTCGCTGCCATCCGTCCATATCAGGGAAACCCTGCGGCTGGTGGCCGTCACTGTTTTCCTGTTTTATCCGCTTATTACGGTACTGATAGGGAAAGTCCTGGCAGACCAGCAGGAAAGGAAAAAAACGCTGCGTCTGTTGTCACTGCAGGAAAACACTTTCCGCCTGCTGGTGCAGAACTCGGCCGATATTATCGCCGTGATTGACAAGGATGCCGTAATAAAGTACCTCAGTCCTGCAGTGACTCCCCTGATGGGTTACGATGCTGAAAAACTGCTCGGAAGCAGTTCGCTGGAATTGGTTCATCCTGAGTATCTTCCGGCTGTTGTGGAGCGTCTGGAGGACCTGCTGCTTCATCCGGAAAATATTTCCGTGTCAGAGATATTATTCAGGCATGCCGACGGCCACTATTGCAGCATGGAGGTCGTCGGACAGAATTTTCTACATCAGCCGGGAATCAGTGGCATCATTTTAAACCTTCGCGATGTGACGGAAAGGAAGAGGAATGCTGAGGCACTGCTTCAAAAAATAGAGGAACTGGAACGTTTTCAGCGGCTTACAGTTGGCAGGGAAATCAGGATCATTGAACTGAAGAAGGAAGTGAACATGCTGCTGAAGGAATCGGGGAAACCCGCGAAATACCCCATCGCGGAATAAGTCCGGCAGGGGAAGAGGCTTGTTAACAAACAAAAATACTATTCAGAATGCTATCCGAAACCCTATGAACAATATGAAGCCTGATCCGGATAAAATACTGGTAATTCAGCACGATCCTGATCGTATGCAGGATCTGGAAAAGCTGATCATTGTCACTTTTCCCGAAACTGAGATACTGACTGTTACGGATGGGTCGTCCTGGTTCAGCCAGTATGGAACAAAGGAACCTGATCTGATCGTAATGGATAGCATGAATGCAGACAGGGAGTGTTTCGGGACGATTGAAGGTATCAGAAAGGATCCGTTGCTGAAGCAAATCCCGGTGGTTGTCATCACCTCCCGTGATACCGGCAAACAAAGCAGGATCATGGCCATGGAAGCCGGTGCCGATGCATTTTTCTCAGAGCCCTTTGATGAAACTGAATTCAAAACCCTGGTCAGAGCTATGATGAAGATCAGGACTGCTGGTGGGGGCCGGCGAATCAACACTGAGGAACTCTCCAGGCTTATCGGGGACAGGACCCGGGAACTGGATGATAACCGGATTGCCATGTTGAACCTGCTGGAGGATCTGAAGAATGAAAATGAAGCAAGAAAGGAAAGTGAAAGCCGACTGGCTGAGAGTGAAGAGAAATACAGGCAGATGGTGAATCTCTCGCCCGATGCCATCATTGTGCATGCGGGCGGAAAATTGCTGTTTGCCAACCAGGCAGCCATCAGTATGGTTGGTGCAGATTCTTTCGATCAGATGCAGCAAAGGCCGCTGATGGAATATGTCCACCCTGAGTTCAGACAATTGGCGGCAGGGCGGATTGGCAGGATATATGAAACCATGGAGCCTGCTCCTTTTACCGAGGAGAAATTTCTCGATCTGCAGGGCCGTGTCATCGATGTGGATGTAATCGGGATCCCTGTTGTTTTTGACGGAAAACCGGCTGTGCAGACGACTGTCAGGAACATCACCGAACGAAAAAAAGCGGCAGATACACTGAAAGCCTCTGAGGAGAAATACAGATTACTGTATGAAACCATACCGGTGGGTGTCGGACTGGCCGATCAGCAAGGAAATATGTATGAGGCGAATCCTGCCATGCTGAAGCTGTTGGGGTATTCTCTGGAGGAATTGAAAGGATTGAGCGTAAGTGCGATGTACCAGGATGCAACAGACAGAAATTACCTGATCGGGCAGCTGAAACAAAGCGGTTTCCTGCGCGACTGGCATGTCAGGCTCCGCCGCAAAGACGGTACGGTCTTCAGTGCCCTTGTCAATACCGATCTGATTCAGCATGAGAATGCGCAACTTCTGCTTACCACGGTCAGGGATATCACATTGCAGCAACAGTTTGAGGAAGCACTGAAGCAACAGAAAAATTTCTTCGAGCAGATGTTCCTGCAATCTTCCGTTAGCACGCAGATCCTGGATCATGAAGGCTGGTGTGAGCGCGTCAACAGCAAGCTCAGCCAGATATTCGGGGTCGAACCGCAACATATTGAAGGAAAGGTATATAATATTTTCAATGATCAGGAAATTATCAGTAAAGGGATCGATAAGGTCCTTGCTAAGGTATTTCGGGAAGGGAAAACTGTTGAATGGCAGGTGTTGTTCGATATCGGCCATGCTTCCGAATCTCCCTCCCAGCAGGTGGATGTGAAAGAGAAGAAAAAGGTCTGGTACGACAACTGGGCCTACCCGATTTTCGACGAGAACAAGCGTCTGAGTCATGTTATTATCCAGCACACAGACATCAGCAGGAGAAAGGAGGTGGAACAAAAGCTGGAACGAAGCCTGGAATTACAGCAGATGTTGTTGAAGCTGGCCACGGAATTTGTCAATATGCCTGTTGACCAGCTGGATGAGCAGATCTCAAAAACGCTGGTGATGGTGGGTGAATTTATAAAGGTCGACCGGGCCTATCTGTTCAGCTATGATTTCATCAAGGGTATCATGACCAACACCCATGAATGGTGTTCGCCCGGGACAAGGCCGGAGATCGACAATCTGCAGGCTGTGCCCAATGACGCCATCCCGGAATGGGTGGAATCGCATCTTGCCGGGAAACTCATTCATATTCCGCGGGTGGCTGATTTGCCGGAGAAAAGCGAATTGAGAGCCATCCTTGAGGCCCAGGATATCCAAACCCTGATTACCCTTCCGCTGTTTGTGAAAGGCCGTTGCGTAGGATTCGTCGGTTTCGACGCCGTTCATGACATCCGGATATGGGATGATGATGAACTGAATATTTTGCATGTCCTGGCGCAGATTCTGAGCAATGCCCAGGAAAGGAAAAGTACGGAAAGCGCTTTGAAGAGTGAGGCCATGAGGAGAAAAATCCTGATGGATGCATCTTATGACGGCATTGCCATTTTCGACCAGGATTACCGTCTGGTAGATGCCAACCGGAGATTTGCTGAAATGCTGGATTATACCTTTGAGGAGCTCAGGAGCAGGCGAATCTGGGAGATTGATGCCGTTCATGAGGAATCAGAAATCAGGAAAGTGTTTTCGGATATCGTATCGGTGAGCCAGACTTTTGAAACAAAACATCACAGGAAAGGCGGGACGGTGCTTGATGTGGAGGTTTCGGCCAGCGGGGCAAGGGTTGACGACAGTCCGCTGATATTTACCCTCTGCAGAGATATCACACAGCGCAAGCGGACAGAATTGATCCAGCAGATCCAGTATAATATTGCCAATGCGGTGGTTTCGGTAGACCTGCTGAATGAACTTTTCAGTATCGTACAGCACGAATTGAACAAGATGATCGATGCCACCAATTTCTTTGTGGCTTTTTATGATGAAAAGCGGAATTTATTATTTGCGCCCTTTGAAAAGGATGAGAAAGATGCCGTTCCGGGGTACTGGACTGCCGAAAAGTCGCTGACCGGAAAGGTCATCATGGCCAAAGCCCCGCTGCTCATCAGGAAAGATGAAATCAAGGCACTTGCCGACCGGGGTGAAATTGAATATATCGGGGCCAGGGCTGAGGTTTGGCTCGGTGTTCCCCTGAATATCGGCGGGAAGGTGACCGGAGCCATTGTGGTACAGAGTTATGATAATCCTGCGGCCTTTGACAGGCAAAGTGTCGATATTCTTGAGATTGTTGCAAACCAGCTGAGTAATTACATCGAAAGAAAAAGAAGCCAGGAGGAGGCCCTGATGCTGTCGAAAGCCATTGAGCAAAGTCCGGTAAGCATTGTAATTACAGACCCTGCAGGCTGCATTGAGTACGTAAATCCGAAATTTTGCGAGATCACCGGCTACAGCATGGAGGATGTGATCGGCCAGAATCCGCGTATCCTGAAGTCCGGCGCCCAGGATGAAGCGTTTTATGAGCACCTCTGGAGAACAATTACTGCAGGAGGCGACTGGAATGGAGAGATACAGAACCGGAAAAAGAACGGGGACTTATACTGGGAAAACGCCATTATTTCACCCATCCTCAACCAACAGGGCAAGATCACGCATTTCCTGGGGCTGAAAGAGGACATCTCGGAGAAGAAGAATATCATGACACAGCTGCTTGCAGCCAAAGAAAAAGCAGAGGAAAGCGAAAGGCTCAAAACTTCTTTCCTTGCCAATATGAGCCACGAACTGAGAACACCGATGACGGGGATTCTCGGATATGCGGAACTGCTGAATGAAAGCCGGCTGGATGCAGAACAGACCAAAATGGCATCTTACATCCTCGAGAGTGGTAACCGCCTGATGGAAACCCTGAATCTGATCCTCGACCTGTCAAAGCTGGAAGCCGAACAGACTGAAATTTCCGTCAATATGCTTGACCTGGTTGTCCTGGCGCAATCTGTGGTCAAATCATATATGCCGGGTGCTTTAAAAAAGCAGTTGTATCTTTCGTTTGACACTTCGCGTGATCATATTTATATGCAATCGAATGAACGCATGCTCAGCAGTGTGTTTCACAACCTTATCAACAATGCATTGAAATACACCATGTCGGGTGGAATTACAGTCACCATCGATCTGGAGGAAGGCCCTTACGGGAATTGCGCGGTATGCAGTGTTCAGGATACCGGGATTGGCATACCCGAGGAGTTTCATGAGACCATTTTTGATGAATTCCGCCAGGTGAGCGAGGGCTATTCCAGGCATTTTGAGGGAAGCGGTCTGGGTCTTTCCATTACCAAACGTTTTGTGGAGAAAATGAACGGAACCATCAGCGTGAACAGCAGCCTGGGGCAGGGGACGGAATTTATCGTGCGATTACCCCTGACCGGTACGGGCGGAGAGATGCAACAGCAAACGGCGCAGGCAGAAATGCAACCGGATATCCTGCAGCTGTCTGCCCTGAAAGAACGGAATATCAGAGCCCTGCTTGTTGAGGATGATGTCATCAACCAGTCACTCATGATTTCGTTTCTCAGAGGGACAATTGCAGTGGATGTTGCTTCCAGTGGTCAGGAAGCCTTGGAAAAACTGAGTGAGAACCGCTATGATGCCGTATTGCTGGATATTCACCTGGGAACGGAAATGGACGGTATCGATGTACTGAATTTTATCCGCAGACAGCCCGGGCTTGCCGGTCTGCCTGTGGCTGCGCTCACCGCTTACGCCATGAAAGGGGATGAAGCCAACTACCTGTCTCAGGGTTTTGATGCCTACCTTTCGAAACCCTTTAAAAGGAATGATCTTTATGGATTGATAAGCAGTATGCTGCGAAAATAAAATGCCGTATCAATCAAGGATGCACCTGACGGAAACCCTGTTCGATTTCGATAAACCGTTGCGCATCACCTGTCCGTGGTTGCTGCTGAATGAACGGTACCATGCATTGTTCTGGTAAGTATGCTGGGTGGAAGTCCAGATGGCTCCGGTGCTGAGTATCGCACTGAAAAAATTGTTGTTGTACCCCATTCCTGCACCAAGAACCGTGAAACCGACTTCATTTGTGGCATCGGTGTTCGGGGAGTTCCAGTGTTCATATCCTGCTTCCTTCAGCTTTCCGCCCACCTTCATGCCCTGCAGTCCGGTCTGTGTGCAGGAAATTCCCGGTTCAACCGCATTCAGCATGCTGCACCATTCATTGTCGGTCGGAACATGCCAGCCGGTCGGACAAATCCCCTGTGCCCCTTCGTTAACGGCATATTGCATCATTTCATTCCAGTCGTAAAGGGCCCCGTAATTCCTGCAGTTATCCTGGATGTTATTATAACAATACTTTTCAATAACCTGGTTGTTCGAGGCTGCCTGATTTCCCTGGATCTGGCTGCCGATATTCATGCTTTTTGCCGTCCAGCACTGGCTTCCGATCTGAACCGTGGGGTATATTTCGTTATTGCGGCTGTCAACCAGGCCTGTTCCGCAACTGAATCCCGGAGTGACTACCGGGCTGTGACTGCCGTCGATGTCACCCCTGCAGCGGCCGTGGATATACACCATGGCCGGCGCAACTCCAGTATTCACAATGGGTTGCTCGAAACACCAATCCCCTGCCGGCAGGGTATTTCTCACACCCGTTACCCTTGCCATGATGGCCATGGCATCCGTGACATTCACGTACTGGTTGCCGTCTGCATCTGCGGCCAGGAGCGACATGCCTTCCAGGGTGTCCATCTCGACAAAATGCCGGAAAACAAGCAGGGCGTCGTTAGCGCTTACACCGCCCCAGGGTTTTGAGGCTGCGGTTACCAGCCTGAAACTGCCGGGTAATACTCCGTAAAATACAAAGTAGCCTCCCAGGTTGGTAGTCGTTGAATCTAATTTGCTCCCGCTCAGGTTGGTGAGATAAATTTTCACCTGTTGCAGGATACTTCCTTCCGTATTGTCATACTGAACATAACCCCGGATGATGTTGTCGCCTGCCTGGGATTTCCCGCTAAAGGGAAAACAGAAAAGAATGAATGAAATGAAGACGGTAAGTCTGACTGTTGTTTTCATGGAATTGGTTTTGTCAAAAGAATGAAAAGTTATTAAACAATCAAATATGACTGCCGGAAACCGCAAACGTTGTCCGGAACTGATTATTTATACTGAATCTAAGTGAAAATGCGAAGCAGTTTTCGGTAAGTTTCAGTTATACCGATGACGCTGGATACACACATCGCATACCTGTGTCCTTTCGGTATAAAACGAGTCTTAATAACAGGATGAGGGATGGCAGGCCTTATTTTATTTTTTCTGCCTCTTTCCTTGCATCTTCCACTATCCGGGCGGCTTTGCCATCAGCTTCCTGCCGGATTTTCGCAGCTTTATCCCTTGCGGTTTTCACCATTTGCCGGGAGGTTTCCTTTGCTGCCGCTTTGGCAATGGGATTGCCGGCCTTGTTTACCAGCGCCTGGCCCTGCTTTTCAGCTTCACTGATCAGTGCTTCTCCTGTTTTTGCTGCCTCATCACGTATCTTTTGTGCCTGGGACTCCGCGTCGGCGATGATTTTCGCTGCTTTGGCACTCAGGTCTTCTTTTACTTCCCTGATCTCTTCCTTCACTTTTTCCTGAACCTGTGTGCTGATCTGTTCCTTGATATCCTCCATGGCCGACTGCATGCTTTTTTTCAGGTCGGCACTGACCTCAGGCTTCATAAAAGTGCCGCCGATCTTGGCTGCGATTACTACCGTGCTTCCCGGATCGATCTTCAAACCCTGGCTGCCGGCTTTTTTCACCAGGCCGTCCAGGGCCGTGTTGGCCTGTCCGCCGAACATGGAACGTGGAATCTCCATCAACACATCGTAAGCGATGCGCTGATCCAGCGCATTCCAGCCTCCTGCGGTAGTTTTAATGCCTTGGACAGTGTAAGTGAAAGGTTGTACCTCGAGTTTGCCCTCTTTGATCGTGAGCTCCATCCTGGTGTTGGGTACAGACAAACGTTTGAGCGTATTCATTTTCAGGGTTTCCGCAATCTTGTCGATTATAGGCAGATCGCTGATTTCCAGATTCTCGGCAATCAGGCTGCCTTTGGCAAACAGCTTTTCGTACACAGGAGTCATCTGATGGTCAAGCCGTCCGTGAAGCATTACTTTCATACTGACTTTTCCCGAACAGCGTTCCGCCACGGGCGCCAGTTTCTGTACAGTGCCAAAGGTTTTATAAGCACCGGGGATATCAATCCGGGAAGCATCCAGGCTGAAGTTCATTTCAGGCTGTTCGGGTTTTGAATCGTAATCACCCGATACCGCCATGGTTCCGCCCAGCAGTTGCATGCTCAGGCGGTCGAGGCTTAGTTTTTCATCTGCGATGGTGAGGTTGCCCGAAACATTGCGCATATCCATGTTTTCGTAAAGCAGGCGGTCCACCGAGGTCCGGGCATTGAAGCGGATGTTTGCGGGAACCCTGATTACCGATAAGGCTGAAGTATCCGATGCTGTCGTTCCGGTTTCACCTCCGGTGAATTCATTCAGGTCGATCAGGGCCGACCGGCTCTCAAAGCTTCCTTCCAGTTGTTCTCCTTTCAGCACATAAGCCAGGATATTGAATAGCTTTCCGCTGGCATTCAGATCGGAACGTCCGAATTTCAGATCGGCCTCCGGCATATCCACATGCTGTGGTGAAAAGAGCAGTCGCAGGGTCTTCAACTGCATTCCCTGCGGAAAATCCTTTCCTTTGTACTGCATGTCGCTGACCGTTAATATGCCGTCTGCCTGAAAAGCTTCATATCGCTTCTGTTCGATAGCCGACAGGCTGCCATTGAGACGGATATCGGTGTTGATGATTCCGTTCAGTTGATCTTCCGCGGACAAGGGATAGACCTTGCCGACATCGGCAAGGTTCATCCTGGCTTTGATGCTTCCCCTGAGCGTTGGATCTGATACCGGTCTGCTGACCAGCATCGTAACATCCACCGGGTTGCCCGCCAGTGCCGCATGTAATTTCTTGATGTCGATCACCGTATGGTCAGGATCGCCGTCGGGATTGGCAAGACTGACATCCATCCCGATATTGGTCACGGCTGCCGGCAGGGCGGGGTAGCGGAACATGGCATCCGCGACCTGAAGCCGGATGCTGAATGAAGGTATGGTCTTGTCGTTGTATGTGCCCTTGACCTTGCCCTCAAAAGCCAGGCTGCCGCTGGTTTCAACGGAGGCAAAGTCCTTGCTGTAAATGGCGGGAACCAGGGAAAGAAATTGCCTGAAAGCTGCTTTCTCTGCTGCAAAAGCCAGATCCATCTCCATGTCGTCCCCGGGCATCGCAAACCAGCCGTCGAGCCCAAACACAAGCTCATTGAGGGATATCTCGTTGTCTTTAAAGTCGAAACGCATGGTCTCCAGGTTTGCCTTCAGTTCTGATTTGATCCTGGTCTGTATCTTGTTCAGATAGGGGATACCCGCATAGGTAAACCCGGTTTCGCTGATGACGGCAGTGATCCACATATGGCTGAGATCTCCGTCCATGTCAGCCTTCAGGCTCAGGTCCATCCCATTCAGCATTGCTTTCATGGATGCCGACCGGTCATCATACACCAACATGCCCTGCCGTATCCTGACCTTGTCGATGGACAGTTTGAAAGCGGATGGTTCTTCTGCCGCTTCCTTCACCGTGTCCGCACTTTCCTTCACAATATCCCAGTTTGCCCTGCCTTCCTCCGACACAATGAGTTTTACGCGTGGGTTTACCAGTCCGATCTTACTGATTTTATAACGGGAACCGAAAAGCACACTGAAAAGATCCAGGGTAAGATCAATGCTCTCGGTGCGGAACAGGGTGTCCTGGCTAAATGCTCCTGTCCCTGCCACACTAAGCTGTTCCAGTTCGAGGGAAAAATTCGGGAAGGAACGGAACAGGCTCAGGTGATGGTCTTTGAAATCGACCACGGCCGTCAGATTTTCGTTGATGCTTTGTTTAAGCACTCCCACCAGTTTGTTTTGAAATACAAATGGCAGGGTAATGAGCAGCAGAATCAGAGCGCCGAGGATGATCCCCGTGATCTTGAAGGCCTTGTTCCTGAGGATGCCTGTTTTCATGACGATGGATTTAATTGATGGATGATGCTGCAAAATACGATATTCTTATGATAATTATTGTGATCTCCGGGCAACTATTCCGGGCTTAGCTTACTAACAGGACAGGGCTGTTCATTTTTCACGACTACACAAAGCGTATCCGGCTTTTTACCCGATGAGTGCTGTCCGAAAATCATCTTCAAAAATCAGGAAATCAATACCCCTGGTATATCTGCTTGGATTTAACCTGATCCTGATTCTTTTCTTATTCTGGCAATACAGGAGTATGTTTCTCGTATCCGTGCCGCTGAAGAACCTTGGCAGTGAGGTGGAAGGATCCACGGAATCTTATGTCGAATTCAGTGGAAAAGGCTCCGATCTGGTGGTACCCCTTCGCTTTGCGTATATGGGGCATCAATCAAAGCTGATGAATCCATTGAGAGAAGAACTTCAGCTAATGATAGACCAGGCGAAGCAGGCCGGCGGTCTTGAAAATGCCACGGTGTTTCACCTGCAGCTTGTGAATGGCCAGTGGACTGAAGCCGGAGACCGTATAGCCTGCAGGGCCGGAAGCCTGCTTAAAGTTCCCATCATGATGACCTGGCTGAAAATGGCGGAGATGTCGCAGGGCGTTCTTTCGAGGGAGATTTATTTCGGCAGTCCTTCAGGAAGCATACCCGGGCAAACTTTCGAAGGCAGCGCTGTCCGGAGCGGCAAATCATACAAGGTGAGCGAACTGTTATTATACATGATCAGGGATTCGGATAATTATGCCGCGTATCTGCTGGGTCAGAACATGGATAACGACTTGTTCAGGCAGTTGTTTGCCGATCTGGGGCTGTCGCGCCCGCAGCTTGACGATATGAATTATGCACTCACTGCGAATGATTATTCCAGGTTTTTCAGGGTTCTTTTTGATGCGCGCTATCTGAATGATGCTTCTTCCGATGCGGCACTTGACCTGCTCACGCAATGTACTTTCAGGAAAGGGATTACCAGGGACCTGCCAGCCGGGCTTACTGTCGCTCACAAATTCGGGGAGCAGGCTGAAGCGGAACTCCATCTGCTTTCGGAAGCAGGAATTGTGTACCTGGAAGGAAATCCTTATCTCCTGGTCGTCATGACCCGCGGTCATGACCTTGAGATGCAGGCCGGTCTGATCGCCCGCATCTCTGCCGCCACCTACCGCTTCAATGCTCAGGTCCCCACACCCTGACCTCGCCCAGACACTCGCCCTTCCCCCCACACCCACACCCACACTCATTCTCATTCTCATTCTCATTCTCATTCTCACTCTCACTCTCACTCTCACTCTCACTCTCACTCTCACTCTCACACCCACACCCTCACACCCTCACACCCACACCCACACTCACCCTCACACCCATTCACCCACTCACGCATTAACCTTGCAGCACAAACCTGATCGGGATCGTGAACCTCACGGGTACGGCTTTCCCGGCCTGTCTGCCCGGCTTCCATTTCATCATGCTGATCACGCGCATGGCTTCCTCATCGCAGCCGTAGCCCACGCCTTTTTTCACTTCAGGATCAATCACCTCTCCGGTTTCGTCAACGGTAAAAGCCACATAAACTGTCCCGAAAATGTCGTTGGACCTTGCCAGGGGCGGATACACCAGGTGTTTTTTAAGAAAAAGGTGCATGGCTTCGTTTCCACCCGGGAACTCGGGCATCTCCTGCACTACGGTAAAAGGCTCCGTGCGGGGTGCTTCCTGGATCACCCTGTCTGGTTCCTTTATGGTGAAATCAGGCGGTGTGGTGTCGATGTGCTGATTGAAATTCATGGTATTCAACTCCGACTGTGTCAGCAATTCGCTCGTTTCGCTGGTGTCAAGGGTGATGATGGGTTTGAGAAATCGTGTCATGCGTTCGGTTTGTGCCATATCCGGAGGGATGGGAGGCAGTGGGGGCGGAGGCGGGGAGGGCATGGTGGTGATCTCCACGCTGATTTCCGTGGACGGGCTGTAATGTGACTGATTGCGGTAGTAGTTGGCGATCAGCGGGATGGATGTGCCGACAAGCAGGATCAGCACCGCGATTGCAGTCCCTTCATTCAGGGTTTTTGCATACTTTTTACGGATCTCATAAGCTCCGTAGGCTGTGTTTCTGCCCGTGAAGACGATTTCATCGAGGTTCTCACGGATAAAAGCTGTTGTTTTCATGGCTTCTGGCTTTGGTTACACCATGAAGATGCATGGAGGCCGGAGAATCCATAAAAAAAGGGCGCTTCCCTGAAGAAACGCCCTCTTTCACAATATGAAGCAAGTACTTTAGCGGATCAGCACCACTTTTTGTTGTACCGATGCAGAAGCTGCCTGCACGAACACAGTGTAAGTACCGGCAGGCAGGTGATTCAGATCGAGGCTCACAAGCTCGTTGGTTCTGTATTGGCCTGTATTGCTGTAAACGATGTTTCCGATCAGGTCGCAGGCGGTGATACGCATGCTTTCCTGTATGTCGGTTGTGAGTGTCAGATTGAACAATCCGGTGGAAGGATTCGGGAACAGATTCAGCTCTGCCTGTAGGAGGGCCTGATCGATGCCCACGGTACCGGCCATGATGTTCACATCGTCTATATACAGGTTATTGCCGTAGCCGCTGAGGGCTCTGAATCTGATCAGGATGTCGGCATTACCCACATAAGCGCTAAGATCTGCCTGTTCCTGACGCCAGTCGCCGGCAGCGGGCACATAGGAAGAAGTAACGTAACCTGTGACTGTGGCAAGGTTGGCACCCTGTTTGTCCCAAACCGTGGCCCAGGTAAGGCCGCAATCGGTGGAAACCTGCACCTGCAGGCGGTCTGAGTAGGAAGCACTGTAACGTTTATGCGCCATGTAGAATTCAATGACTGCGTTTCCGGTTACGTTGCTCAGGTCGGTTCGTGGTGTGTTCAGGTAGTCTTCTTTCCCGGCGGTGATGTTGTAGAAATCAATCACGGCACTGCCAGAACCTCCGTTGTGACTGGCACTTGCCCTTCTCCACTTGTAAGTGTCGTTTCCCGGATTCTCCAGCGACCAGTTCAGTGGAGGAAAGTCGGGAAGGGAGAAGTCCTGGCTGATGGGGGCTGCGGCCGGAACATTCAGATAGGTAAGGGTGGAAACCGCTGTGTCGTTTTGAGCTACCTGGTCAGGATTTCCGTTGGGCAGGCTGGCATACACTTTCAATGTATATAAGCCCGGCCCTGGAAGGTTGATCACAGGCAGGGTTACGGCAGCTTTGTGATAATAACCGAGATTGCCGGTCCAGACAAAGGTTTGCGGCGTTCCTCCGCTGATCACATAGCCGATGGTGGCAGAGTCCAGAGGGATAGAGGAAAAGTTCCGCAACATCACCGTGGGGGTCACTGAGGAGGTACAACTCAGGGTGCTGCCTGTAACAGCCACTATCCCTGCATCGGCCGACAGCAGCGGGTAGCTGAAACCGGCCTGGTAAACTTCCTTGGTAGTGTTCCCCTGGATGAAGACCACGACCGAAAGTTGCAGCGGGTTGTAAACATTGGCCAGGGGCCAGGAGAAACTCAGTACTGTGGAATCACCGGTGCTCCAGCTTGTGGGCAGGGTACTTCCCTGATCGGTCGGTAGCATTTTCTTCATCACGCTTTCGAAATGCTTTTCCCCGTTGGAACCGGGTGCCGAGGCGAAATAGATGTTACGCTCAACAATTGCCGTATGGGCAACCAGGGTGCCGGTCACTGTCAGGGGTGACACACATTTAATGGTGGCCTGGCAGAAAAGGGTATCGTTGCCCGGGGACAGCTGATGCTGCACCTGAACCAGGAAAGGTGACGGGATCGCCTGGCGGTTGTTGAGGGTCGTCTGGGTGTAATTCCCGGGATGATCGTGCCACAGTCCGTCCTGTACGCCGTCGGGAACACCTGTGATGCCATAATAGGTTACCCTGGTGGCTACCTGGGTCGGATTATGGGCGTTCATCGGGTCGGTACCTGGCCAAACCGTCTGGTATTTGACAGATACCGCCTTGGCCACATTGTCGTCGAGTAACTCGTTCAGGGAGGGATTAGTGGCAGCACAGGGTCCGCAGGAGGCATTGGTGAACTCTTCGAAAAGCACCAGCCTTTCCTGGGCCTGGAGCAGGCTCACGCTGAGGACAAGCAATGCCGTAGCAATGATATTTCTCATCTTGACAGGATTAAAGATAAATTATACCTGCGATCAATGAGCAATCTGTACTTTTTGCACTTGCGTATTTTCACCCAGTTGCAGCCTGGCAACATATAATCCTGCAGGCAGATCCTGTGTGTCAATGGTCAGGATGTTGGAACCTGATGCCAGCGTACCGGGCTTGTATTCATATACCTTTTGTCCGGTCATGTTGTACAGCTCCAGCGCCACCTGTTTGCTTCCTTCCATGAAGTAATGAATGTTAGTGGTCTGGTTGGCCGGATTCGGGAAGATACCGACGATGCCGTCGGGACTGCTGATTTCCTGGTCACCGACGATGATGGTGGAGTAGCAGCTCTGGAATACTTCTTTGGTTGCGGCGTCCTGCAGCCACACGATAACGCCCAGATCAGAGAACTCCTCCACTGAATGCTCGATGGCATGGTTGATGGGGGAGGATGCATTGGCCGGCAGGCGATAATTGCCGTTGAAAGTATAGCTAAGGTTCTGTGTCACGGTCTGACCGGCTGTCAGGGGAGAAAGCGCGGTACCTTGGGCATCGGGGACCATTTTCTTCATCACGTAATTGAATGAGGTCTCACCGTTCCCGCCCACATTGTTGTGGGTGACATATTCGAAAATGGCCACATGCATCACCAGGTTGCTGCTGCTGATGTCGGCAACGGGATTGATGCTGATGTTCATATTCACCGATTTGGGCCACAGGATCTGGCTGGTGGCTGTCAGGTTTACAAAGGAGGGATTGGTATAGGCAGCATTCAGCTGGGCTGCGGTATAGCCGGAGGTGTTGATTCCCAGCCCGCCGTCAACCCAAAGCTGGGGCACGCTGTTCACTCCGTAATAGGTTCTGCGGTCTCCCCCTTCAGCCGTATAATAGGGATCACCGCTGCCGGGCCAGCTCATCTGGTATTTGATGCAGGTCCAGTGGTTGGGATTATTGGTGAAGATGGTGCTCAGGTTCTGGTTCCCGGCAACACAGGGTGCGCAGGTGGAACTGGTAAATGCCTCGTGCAGAGGAAGACGCTGCACAATGGCGTTGACCACATTGACCGTCAGGTACAAGGTGTCATTGGCGGGATTCTGGTCCACATTCCCGTTAACGTTCGATGACCAGACTTTCAGGTTGTAGGTACCTGTTGCGGCCGGAGTCCAGGTCTGAGGATGCTGGTAGTTGTAAGTTCCGTAAGTGGCTACATTCAATCCGGTGATGTTGGCGGTCACGGGTGCTCCATTGTTTACGGAGTAACTCAGGTCGAAGCTGTTCAGGGTGTTGGCGCCTGAATTGGCAAGGGTGCCTTCGATGGTGTAAGGGGCGTTGCTCAAAACCTGAATGGGGTAGAGGTCGATTTCCTGCATCCAGATATCGTAATCGGGCAGGGAGCCGGGGATGAATTCATAATAACAGTTGTCGGCCGGACTGGGATCGGCGCCGCTGAGGTTGTTCAGGTTGGGTGAACCGTTGACCTGCACTGCAGTGGTGGCATTGATCTGGATGCCGACGGTGAGGGTGGCTGCAGGGGTGGTGAAACGCTGGTCGACCACATAAATCTTATTGGTGGTTTCTTCGAGGACAAAACTCCAGTACTGCCAGGGCGACTCCCCGGTATATGAAGTGTAGAAAACCCAGAACTGGCGGTTAGGCGTCGTACCGAAGGTTTTTGTGACGATATTGTCGTTTGTTCCTGTGCCGGCCACACCCCAGACACACACTGAATTGTCGGGAATGCTGGCATGCGGCAGTGCCTGATTGGTGTAGGATGGTGCCGTACCCGTGACACTGGTGGTGAAAGTGAGCACGCCGGAGGAAGATACCTTAAAACCGGTGACAGCGTTCCCGTTGAAAGTGAAATTGAAGGGAATGGTCACCACATTCGACCAGGCCGGGGTAGCCTGGCTGGGGCCGAGTACAACGGTCCAGCCGGTGGTAAGTCCGCCTCCGACCGGATATTCATCATCGGTATTCAGTCCGCCGGGATTTTGTCCTGCCGGAACGTGGGGAATGTAGTAATACTGCCCGAAAACCATACCGGCAGCCAGTAAGAGGGTGAAAATGAGGGTAATTCTTTTCATAAAAAAAACTTAATGAATTAATAATGCGTTATTTGACACCACAAAGATATTGATTAATCGACTTAAGTTAAAAAAACTTTTTTTAAGTTCACAGGCTTAAAATTACGTGTGAAGGATGGAACATGTTGTTTGTGAAATGTTAATGCCGTCTCTTATTCAGAATACACTATTGGTTGAAAATGCAGCACATCAGCTGGGACAATGCTTTACCCCATGAATACGTTTCACCGGTTGTCACAGGATATTCCATGAACCCTGAAGCATCACGGGTGAAACTCAAGTGCAAGGACTGCCACTGAAAGCATCAGGCTGACGATGGTCACTATCAGACCCGGTTTCAGGAATTCCATGAACCTGATCTTCACCCCTTCTTTTTCCGCGGATTCGATCACGATCAGGTTGGCCATGGCGCCGATGATGGTGGCATTACCGGCCAGCGTGGAAGCAGAAGCCAGTGCGAGCCAAAGGACTTCACTTCCGCTTGCCTTCATCACCGGTAACATAATTACGGTGAAGGGTACATTACTTACGATCTGCGACAGCACCAGACTGACAGCATGAAGCTTGATCAAACCCTTTGTGTTTTCCTGCAGCAGTGCTGATCCGGCCAGGCTGCCAAGCAGCCCTTCCTTTTCCACTGCGTGCACTACGATAAAGAGGGATGCGAAGAACAACAGCAGTACCCAGTCAACCTGGCGGATGATGCGGGATGGCTTGATCCTTCCCACGATCAGGATCAGGGAGCCGCCGGCCAGGGCGATCACCGGCAACGAAAGTCCGTGTGCAGGGGAAAAGAAAAACATGATGATGGTCAGGAAAAAGACGGGGACAGACCATTTCATGGAGGAAAAATGGTACTGAAATCCAGTGTCACTGAAACGAATATACTCTTTTTTTCTGAATTCCGACCGGTAAAGCAGCCTGATTGCGAGGATTACCACAGGCAGGCTCAGCAGTGTGACCGGCAGCAGCCGCAGCATGAAATCGTGATAATCCATACCAGAGTTGATCCCGATCAGCATGTTCTGTGGATTTCCGGTCATGGTCATCACGCTTCCGACATTGCAGGCAAGGATCTCTCCGATCAGGTAGGGGAGGGGATTGCGTCCCGATGAACGGCAGATCGAGAGAATGACGGGTGTAAAAATCAGGACTACCGCATCATTTACGAGGAATGCGCTGGCAATTGCAGTTACAAGCACGATGATTGTCAGTAGTCTTCTCTGGGTCCCTGACCAGGCAATGGTTTTGGCTGCGAGCAGTGAGAAGAAGCCGTCCAGCTGCAGTGTTGAGATGATGATCATCATTCCGAGCAGCAGGGCGATGGTGTTGAAATCGACGGCAGCAACGGCTTCGGGTAAGGTCAGGCATCCGCTTACGATCAGCGCGATGGCTCCGAAAAATGCAGCCGACGGCCTGTCGATATTGATCCATGGCAGGCGCGTGAAAATGATACCGGTATAGGTCAGGATGAAGATGATCAGGGTGAGGCTTGCACTGTCCATGGCCTTATTTGCTGAGCATGGCCTTGGTCGATAGCAAACCGCAGGCAGCTTCGATGTCGATACCCCTCGATTGCCTGATGGTTGCGATAATCCCTTTGGCATTCAAAGCGTCGCGGAACCTGACCAGGCTGGCTTCATCCGCTCCTTCCAGGGGTGCATTGGGGACCGGGTGAAAGCGCATCAGGTTGACCCTGCAGGGGAGCTTGTTCAGCAGCCTTGCCATCTCTCTGATATGCCCGTCGCTGTCGTTAATTCCCCTGAAAAGGATGTATTCAAAGGAAATCTTCCGCTGCCTGCCTGCATCGGTACGGATCAGTTCCCGGATGACATCCCGGATGGGATATACATGCTGTACCGGCATCAGTTTCCTTCTTTCCTCATCAAAAGGCGAATGAAGGCTGATGGCAAGATTACAGCGTGTCTTTTCAAGGAATTGAATCATGCCGGGTATGAGACCGATGGTGGAGACGGTAATTTTCTTCGGACTGATGGCGAATCCCCAAGGAGCAGTCAAGATCTCCAGGCTTTTCAGGACTTCTTCCGTATTGTCGAAAGGTTCGCCCATCCCCATGTAGACGATATTGGTAACCCGGTTCCTTTCCGGTAAACTGCGGAGCTGGTTAACGATTTCCCCTGCACTGAGGTTGGCCTGGAATCCCTGGCGGGCCGTCATACAGAAAAGACATCCCATCTTGCATCCCACCTGGGTCGACAAACACAGGGTATTGCGGCGGGCTTCGGGCATGAAGGCGGTTTCGATAAATCTGCCGCCTCCCGTGGGGAAAAGATATTTTCGCGTACCGTCAGCGGAAACACTGACTTTCACATGCTCAGAAAAACCGGTCTGGTACTTGTTCTCCAGTACAGTTCTGCTTTGTTTCGAAAGATTGCTCATCTCAGCGAACGAAGCTGCCTCAGATCCGTAAAGCCAGCGGGCAAGCTGCATTCCGGTATAAGAAGGCATCTCTTCAGCCCGAACCAGCGCTTCCAGTTCATCCAGATTCTTGCCAAGCAGTATCATATGTGAACAAAAAATCCCATCACCTCATCACTTCATAACCCCATCACTTCGTAACTTCATCACCCTAAAAATAAACCTCCGCCAGCACCTTCCCGAACGGCACCCCCCTCTCCGTAAGTATATCTCTTGTGTCAACCACCATCTCAGCACTCCCGCAAAGGTAATGGGTTTTCTCAGTGTCGATTTGATCAAGCTGGCGCAGATAATCTGTTACTCTTCCGTGGAATATTCCGGGCTGACTGTGTCTGCTCAGACAGGGGACATAGGCTTCGCCCAGAGCCGCTCTGAACTCTTCAGCGAAATACAGGGATTCAGGTGCTGAAGCTCCCTGCAGGAGGATCTTTCCGTTTGACAATCCAGACCGCATCATACTCCTGAACGGAGCTATTCCCGTGCCGGCGGCGATCCAGATATCCGGTCCGGCAGTTCCGAGAAACATCCCTGCCGGACTTGAAACCTGAAGGAGGTCGCCGGGAACAAGCCCTGCGAGTCTCGGACTGAATGTACTGCCGGGTTTTACGTTGAAAAGGATATCGATCTGCGGATCATTGATTCCGCTGGCGATACTGTAATAACGGGGTGTGTCGGCGTCCGCAATCTTCAGGGCAAGAATCTGACCGGCATGGAAATCGAAATCCCTCTGAAAAGACAACAGGTATGAGTTGCTGTTCAGATGCTGAATGTTGCTGATGGGATATGGTTTAAAATTGAGTTCGGATTGGATCTGCATACATTTAGTGTTCAAGGATATAATTGTAATAACTAAACATAACAAGCAGGAGGTACAATGGTTTGGTACCTGTCCGAAAAAACCTGCAGAGCAGGATAATTCAACGGGTCATGCATCAGGTCAGGAGCAGCCGGCCAATCGCAGCCGGACAGAAAACTGATTATTTTTTCAGAGCGCCTGTTTTTTCAAGTTCTTTCTCGAGCTCCTGTTTACTGGCATCAAGGTATACAGTCGTGATTTGCAGGCAGGCATTGAGCGAGGGCAGGGCAACGGTCAGGTTCCAGAAGTTCTGTAACCCGTAAAAAACTGCCTGGTGTCCTTTCAGGTCGTAAACCTCCGCACCTTTGAACTGTTTGTGGTTATCAAAAGCCGAAAGGGGAGCCATGGTGATGCCGATCATCTTGAGGGTTTCCCGGTTGAGGAAGGTAGCCAGGTATTCTTCACCGTTTTTCCCGGTTTCGGTGTAAGGATAACCAAAGGGACTTAGTTCTTTCATCCAGGTTTCAAATTCCTCGAAACTCAAAACCATCGGCTTTTCCTGGGCAGAGGCGGTAAATACTGAAGCCAGCAGGAAGGAGAGGCAGATCAGGCGAAGGGTCTTTTTCATGTGATAATAATTTTGATTTTAATGGTCAGATGCCTGTCCCGCTTCATGCGGGAGAATGTCCGGGTATATTATCATTTTCGGTTGTGTCTGCGAACATGGACATTTCATGTGATTCGCGATTGGCTTACAAAGGTCGGAAAAAAAATATCCACAGTTTCACCTGATCAAAGGGGAATGATTAATTTTATCAATTAAAATATACCATGATGAAAAACCACTGCAAACCGCCATTTATTCTGCTAATCATTTACTGTTCGCTGTTCACGGCTCAGTGTTCACTCCTGCAGGCCCAGCCCTGCATTCCCAATACCTCCTCCCTCGATTTCAACGGGAGTACATCATTTGTACGTATCGGGAGCCTGAATCAGCTTGAGATCACCAATGCATTGACCATCGAGGCATGGATCAATCCGAAGGTATTTGCTTCCGGTTCCACAGGGAATTCGATTTTCTGCAAACACGCATGGGGCAGTTCCATGTTCGGCTATGTATTGCGTTGCGGAGGGAACGGGATATTATCCTTCAATATTGCCGGGGCGATCGGCGGATCTCCCGTCGGCTGGCAGGAGGTGCTCAGCCCTGCGGGTTCCCTGGTACTTAATACCTGGCAGCATGTGGCAGGGACTTTCGACGGTAGTACTATGTCCCTTTATATTGACGGTAATCCTATGGGTAGCTTTGCCTTCAGCGGAACCATTTATCCTTCCACGGGCTATAAAGCGCGTATCGGGGCACTGGCGGATACAGTCTGGAGCATGTCGCGGTATTTCAACGGCCTGATCGATGAAGTCAGGGTGTGGAACAGGGCCCTCAGCCAGGCTGAAATCCTGGCAGGCATGAACGACCATATCGATCCTGCACTTCAGAATGGCCTTGCCGGGTACTGGAGAATGAATGAAAATGCAGGCAATGTGCTGGCTGATCTCGGAAGTGGCTTCAATACCGGTACTGCCGTGAACACCAGCTGGTCGTCGCAGGTGCCCTTCAATAACACTTCCCTGCCAATGCCTACCATCACCTACGTGGCACCCAACCTTGTCAGTTCCTATACCTCCGGCAACCAGTGGTATTTTGGAACGACTCTTATCCCGGGCGCTACCCAGCAAACCTATACCCCGACCCAGTATGGCATCTATAAGGTATTTGTGTCCGATACCAGCGGCTGCACCGCCTGGAGCCTCCCTTTCAACTTTGATCTGACAGGAATCAACCGCGACGGGAAATCCGGTCTTCTTGTCTTCCCAAATCCTGCACGGGATATGGTGTTTATTGAAAATATTCCTCCGGAAAAAGCGGGAGTCATCGAAATGACAGATATGCTCGGAAAGGTCGTCATGCGCCAGAACACCGATGGAATGCCATCCGCGGAAATGAAGATAAGCAGGTTAAATCCGGGAGTGTACTGGTTGCACATGAATGGAAGTGGCAGAAAATATCAAAGCCGGGTAGTGGTATATTAAGTTGCCGCAGCCTGCATGTTCTCAGTTCAACAGGGCGCTTGTTCCGTGTAAAAAAAAAAGACCAGCCCGGTAAACTTTATTGCGTTTCGTGGTCTAATATTATGTTATTTTTAAACCACCTGTTTTTTCATTGTTAAAAACAGGTGAAGTTTGTGTTAAATTTTTTCCGGTCCTGTCAGGGAGGTGAAGGCTGCTTTTAATTTTAAGTATCAGATAATCTGTGTTTTGCTGATGACGACTGTGTTCGGGCACGGGAATCATGCGATGGCACAGATGGATTTTTATTCCCCTGAACAGGTACATGAAGTCAGGATATATTTTCATGACCAGCATTGGGCCCACCTGCTCGACAGCCTGATTGAGGCCGGCCAGGGCAGAATCACGGGTGATGTGCTGATTGACGGGCACTTATACAAAGACGCCGGAATCCGTTACAAAGGATACAGCTCCTGGAATCCTGGTTCAGCTAAAAACCCGTTCAACATTGAACTGGATTACAAGATCAATAACCGCAATCACGAAGGATTTACCAAGCTGAAGCTGAGCAATGTAATCCATGACCCTTCCTTTGTGAGGGAAGTGCTGGCATACCATATCGCCCGCAAGTATATGCCGGCCAGCCGGGCAGGTTTTGCCAATGTGTATGTGAACGATACCCTCGCGGGTCTTTATACCAATGTGGAATCGGTGGATAAAGGATTCATCGGCAGGCATTTCCCATCCAACGACAACTGTTTCTTCAAAGGAAGCCCTGCCCAGTTACAATATCCATTCGGGCAGAATGCCAACCTGAGTTACCGCGGAAGTGACACTTCGGCATACCTGCCCTACTACGAACTGGAATCGGACACGGGATGGAAGTCCATCGTGCATCTTACTGATATTCTGAACAATGACCCGGATCAAATTGGAACAGTCCTGAATGTGGATCAGACACTCTGGATGCATGCTTTCAATTACGTGACCCTGAACCTGGATTCGTATATCGGCTACGCCCAGAATTATTATATGTACCAGGATGATCTCGGGCTTTTCAACCCGATTCCCTGGGATTTGAACATGTCGTTCGGTTCGTTCAGAAATTCAGACGGTTCGAATCATTATCTCGGACTGAGCATGGATGAGCTCATCGTCCTTGATCCCCTGCAGCACCTCAGCTTTTCCGTGTCACCGCGACCACTCATGTCACGGCTGTTTAAAAACGACACCCTGCGAAAAATGTACCTGGCACATATCCGGACCATTGCAGAGGAGAACTTTGTCAACGGGGAATATTACCGGCTGGCCGCCCAGTGGCAGGATATCGCGGATTCTTATGTAATGGCCGACAGCAATAAGTTTTACTCATATGCTGATTTCCTTCTGAATCTCGACACTACTGTTGGCGGCAGTGGCGGCCTGACGGCTTATCCCGGTATTAAATCGCTGATGGAGGCAAGGATCGCTTACCTGGCTTCTTACCCCGGATACCAGGGTGCACCTGTCATTTCCGATGTGACACATGATCCCCAGTTACCGCTCAGGGGGCAGGAATGCCTTTTCAACGTAAGGGCACCCGGTGCCGGCGTCCTGACGCTTTTTTTGCGGCAAAGCAGCCGGGAGGTCTTCACTCCCCTTGAAATGTTTGACGACGGATTACATCAGGACGAACTGCCAGGTGACGGGATATTTGGTGTTTCTGTTACCGTCACAGGAGTGGTACTCCAATATTATTGTTACGCCGAAAATGACAGTGCCGGCAGTTTTAGCCCGGCAAGAGCGGCCTTCGAGTTTTACAACCTCCAGTCCCGGCTGGTTCCCGGTGATGTGGTGATCAACGAGATCAAAGCACCCGCCTGCGATGTTTCCGAAGGCGCCGTCCGGCCCCTGGCATGGCTGGAAATATTTAATAATACCCGTGAAACTGTAAGTCTGAAGGGGCAGTGGTTGTCAGATTCCCCGGATAATCCTTTCCAATGGCCTTTCCCCGATACCCTGATGCTTGCGCACGCCTACCTGGTGCTGCAACCGCTGGAGTTTCAGACGGGGACGGAAATCACGGCGGATATTTCACTTCCTGCTGAAGGAGGACAGATCAGGGTCAACAGCGAATCAGGCACCCTCATCGATTCGGTGATTTACGGCCTGCAGTCGCCCGGACTCTCGACAGGACGCTACCCGAACGGATACGGTCCCTTTGTGAAAATGCAGCCATCGAAAGGCCTTCGGAATTTCATTCCCGTGTATCATTCAGCCGGTATAAGGCTTTATCCAAATCCTGCACAAAACTTGATGTACATCGAATACGACGGTCATCCCGGTGTCGGTGAGGTCAATATTTTCGATGCACAAGGGATGCTTATCCGTACCCTTTCCCTTACCGGATCCGGAGTGGCAGGCCGGCAAACACGCATGATCGATGTCAGTGGGCTTTCGCGGGGAGTTTACCTGCTCACCCTGAATACCTTGACAAGTTCCCATCAAAGCAAATTCGTTCTTTTATAAAAAAAATATGCTTATCTGTATGAAACAAAAATTGAAGCTGAATCCCGCTGTACTGATCATCCTGCTTGGAATGTCAGTGTCCCTGGCATATTCACAGGGTGCACCCTGGGGCGATTATACCCTTTACAGCACCATGAGCAGTACCAAGGCTTATCTTATAAACATGAGCGGGGCCACCTATCACAGCTGGACTTTCGCATCCACGGCCAGGACAGGCTACTCCAGCTACCTTCTCCCGGGAGGAACCCTGGTAAGGACAGTCAGCAACCAGGGCAATGTGCTGTTCGGAGGCGGTATGACAGGCAGGGTGCAGAAGGTTGACTGGAATGGAACTGTGCTTTGGGATTTTACTCATTCTTCATCCACCTATTGTCTTCACCACGACATCCACCCCATGCCCAACGGCAATGTGCTGATGATCTCCTACGAAGTGAAGACCGCGGCACAGGCTGTGCAGGCCGGTTCTGCCCAGAATATCACCGTATGGTCAGAGAAGATCATGGAGGTGCAACCGACCGGGGCAACGACAGGCACTGTGGTCTGGGAATGGAAATTATGGGATCATCTCTGCCAGAATCATAATTCTGCCAAGGATAATTATGTCACTTCTATCCTTGATCACCCGGAACTCATGAATATCAATTACAGTCTCAAGAAGGACTGGGTACACATGAACGGCATCGACTACAACCCGGAACTGGACCAGATCGTAGTCAGTTCACATTATCTAAACGAGTACTGGGTGATAGACCACAGCACCACTACGGCTGAAGCCGCAGGCCATAGCGGAGGCAATTCAGGAAAGGGAGGAGACATTCTTTATCGCTGGGGCAATCCCACAGCATACGGTGCTTCCGGGACTACCATATTTAATGTCATGCACGATGCCCACTGGATACAGACCGGATTGCCGCATGCAGGAAGCCTTGTGGCTTTCAATAATAAAGGAGGTAGCGGCAATAAGAGCTGTATCGACAGGATTTATCCGCCATATGACGGTTACAACTACCTGCATACCGCCGGACAAGCCTATGCGCCTTCCACCTATGAATGGAGGCATACCTATACGGGGAATGCCACCCAGGATATGGGTAATTCGCAGCAGCTGCCAAACGGCAATGTGCTGATCTGTATCGCGGGTTCAGGATATATCTACGAGATAGATTCGAACAATATAGTGGTCTGGAGTAAATCGGTTTCCGGAACACCTGCACAGGCTTTCCGCTATACGGCCGCTTACGTTGCCGGCTATTCTGTTACGGCGACGGCCAGCCCGGCTGTCATCTGCGATGGCGATTCTTCCCAGCTCAGTGCCGCTGTAACCGGAGGAACCAATGTGGTATATACCTGGACTTCCGATCCTGCCGGTTTCGCTTCCACCCTTCAGAATCCATGGGTGTACCCCGCCACCACCACCGTTTATACCGTCAAAGCTGTCAGCGGCAGCGACAGCGCCACTGCTTCGGTGACGGTGACCGTGAACCCGCTTCCCGCAACGCCGCTTATTACACAATCGGGAGGAGACCTGATCAGCAGCCAGGCTGCCACCTACCAGTGGTACCTTGCCGGTCAGCCCATCAACGGCGCCACGGCGCAGCTGTATACACCCCTGCAGAACGGACTCTATCAGGTGCAGACCGGAAACAGCAACGCCTGCCTGTCCCAGCTTTCCGACCCTTTTAACTTCACGGGTGTCGGCATCAATGACGATGATGCAGAACCGGCACTCATCATTTTTCCCAATCCAGCCAGAAATACATTGTACCTTCGTGGCAGGCTTACCAGGGAAAAGGATTTCGAAGTCGGCCTCCTTGACGGTCTCGGACGCCTCGTATTCCATGGCCTGAACATGAATGCCATCAGCCTCGATGGGCTGAAGCCCGGATTTTATCTGCTCAGACTGAGATCGTCGGATGGAAACTTCTCCTTTTCGAAAATACAGGTATACCGATGACTCCGGGAACAATTTTTCGCATTCCTGTATTCTTTCGGTATATTAGACTGATGTTTCATTTATTCATTTAAATAATTGCACCATGAAAAAGTATTTAATCTGCTCGCTTGTAATGCTGCTGGCATGTGCAGGCAGCCTGACGGGTCAGACTTTTTTCAAGAACTTCACCAATGCCAACAGCGGCCTGCCCGATGACAATGTCACCGGTGTGGCCATAGACCAGAACAATGTCAAGTGGTTCGGAACCCAGTCGGGCGTGGCCCGCTACAACGATACCAACTGGGTGGTGTATACCACACCCCATGGGGTCATCGATAACTATATCAATTGTATCGCCGTGGATGCAAACAACAGGGTGTGGGTGGGCACTGATTTCGGAGTGAGCCGCTTCGACGGTCAGAACTGGACCTCTTTCACTACTGGCAACGGTTTGATTAACAATACAGTCACCCATATTGCTGCCGACGCTCAGGGGCATGTGTGGTTTGCCACGCCTTCAGGACTGTCGCGCTACGATGGCACCAACTTCCTGAGTTATAACCTTAGCCAGGGATTGCCCGTCTTCATCTATTTTGACGATGCCGGAACCATGTGGGTGGGTACCATCATGGGCGGACTCGCCAGAAACAGCGGGACCGGCTTTTCATACATTACCATGGCCAATGGCTTGCTCGACGACAATATTCTGACGATAACCGCAGATGCAAACGGAAATATCTGGGCAGGAAGTTATTACGGCATATCGGTTCTTAATGCAGCAGGCCAGGTGACCGGCAATCATACCGTAAACGACGGACTCTACAGCAATTTCGTGGCCGACCTGACCACCGACAGCCAGGGGAAAATCTGGGCGGGAATGTTCGATATTTACATTCTGGAGGGAGGATTAAGCCGTTTTGACGGAAGCAACTGGGTGAGCCTCACCCCTGCCGACGGCCTGGTTAACGATATGGTGATCAGGGTGGCCACCGACCAGTCGGATAATCTCTGGGTGGCTACAGGTGGCGGTGTTTCCTGCGTGATCCCTGGGAATCTCGGCCTGAATGACGCCCTTGAAAGCAATGCTTTTACAGTCAGTCATAATCCTGCCTCGGCTCAGCTGTCGATCATAACAGGGAAACCCGGCCAGCACCCCATACGTATCATGGATAATGTGGGGAGAACGATATACAAGGGCAATATGTCCGGAGAATTCACCACGGCCACTGCCGGCTGGGCAGAAGGCATCTACCTGGTCTCCTGCGGAGCAGGTGTCAGGAAAATCGCCATTTACCGTTAATGAAAACCAGGCATGGACAGAATGCTGACAATGTCACTGTATAAAGCCTGCCTGCTTGCGTGCATCTCCATCCTGCTGGGTGCCTGTGAAAAGGAGCCCGGCTTCGGAGGCGAAGCTTCTATCTATGGCAAAATTTATGTGAAAGATTATAATGCAACCTTTACCGTACTTGAAGAAGAATATTACGGCGGAGATGTGGAAGTATACCTGGTGTGCGGAGATGACAAGTCGTACAGCGATAGGCTCAGAACCAACTATGACGGCACCTTCGAATTCCGGTATCTTCGAAAAGGACATTACAGGGTGTATGCCTATTCCAGGGATTCGACCCTGCAAACCAATGCCCCTGTCCCCGTCATCCTGGAGGTTGAGATTACAAAACGGAAACAGCATGTTGAAACGCCCGATATAGTTATCTTTCAATGAAATTAATACAATTTACCCTGCTGTTGACCTGTGCAATAGCCATTTCGCTTCCGGTTACCGGCCAGAGTAAGAAAGAGATCAAAGCCAACAAAATCAGATCGCTTACCACCTGGACAGAAGACCAGGGAGGTCAGATGGTGAAGGAATCCTACGAGGAATACGATAAGAGCGGGAAACTCACCACCAGCATCACCTACGCTCCGGATGGCACCATCATCAGCAAAATCCTGGTAACATACGACGGCGACGGTAACAAAACAGCTGAGAGTTTCTTCAATCCTTCGAAAAACATCAATTACAGGCTGCAGTTCAGATACAATGCCATGGGTGACAAGACGGAAGAACTGGAATGGGATGCGGCCGGGAAACTGAAGGGAAAAACCCTGTTTACATACGGGGCAGACGGCGAAAAAACCAGTGAGACTGTGTATGATGAGCGCGGGGAGCTGATGAAGAAGACTGTTTTCACCCATAATAAAAAGAAGTTGAAAGTCACAAAGCAGGTTTTGGATCCTTCCGGGAAGGTACAATCCTCAAAAAAATATGCATACGACTATTACTGATAAATTGGGAAATAACCGGTGATCATTGACCTTACTGACTTCCATGCAGGATTTGAATGACATATTATCTCAGTACCGGACCATCACACTCAGGGAGATGGATCAGGTAGCCCTGATGGACAGGATTGACACCAAATTTGTGTTCAACCTGCGGCAGCTGCCTGAAGTATTGCTGGCACTGATGCCCGAATACCACGTGCTCCAGGTGAGGAAGACCATCGAGAACCGATACAGCAACCTGTACTTCGACACAGAGGATATGCTTTTCTACCGGCTTCACCACAACCGACATATGAACCGGTACAAGGTCAGGTACAGGTCGTATCTGGACAGTGGTCAGAGTTATTTTGAGATTAAATTCAAGAACAACCACGCCCGGACAATTAAGGAAAGAATAAAGAGACTGGAGATAGAAGAATCCATCAGCGGGGATGCTGATACCTTTATGAGAGCACGCCCGGCCTTGTCAGAGCTTACCCTTCTGCCCCGGCTATGGATCAATTACAAAAGGATTACCCTGGTGAACCTCAGCAATCGGGAACGTCTCACCATCGATACTCAGCTTTCCTATACCAACGGATCGGGCACTGCATCCTATCCTGCCCTGGTGATCGCAGAACTGAAAATGCAGAAATCATCATCATCTCCCTTTCTCGACCTGATGAAACAGATGCATATCCGACGCTTGTCTGTCAGTAAATACATCCTCGGGATTGTAAGTCTGTATGATCAGGTGAAAACGAATAATTTCAGATCCAAAATCAGACGTATCAATAAAATCAGCCATGAAGACAATTAAGCTGTGTCTCTTTCTTCTGCTGTTTGCGGCACTGGCCACCCCGGGTGTACCGGTCAGGGCACAGGAAACCGAAACAGGCCTCATTTCTCTTGCACAGGAAGATGCCGCGGAGAGCAAGGATGACAAGAAAGACAAGAAATCAGACAAGAAAAAGGATGTGGTGGAGGTAAACCAGGCCTTCTTCGTTTACCTGCTGATCGACCTGGTCAGCTTCATGTTGATCATCCTGTTTGTCTTCAGACGCAACGGAGGCCACCATGAGAACATCTTCACCTATCTGATGTTCAATGTGATGATCTTTATGCTGACCTTCCTGCTGAACAAGATCAAAATATCGGTCGGGGCTGCTTTCGGACTTTTTGCGGTTTTCTCCATGCTCAGATACCGTACTGAAAGCGTCTCCATGAAGGAACTGACCTATCTTTTCATCTTTATCGGCATCGGCCTGATCAGCGCCATCGAACTGGAGTACCATGAACTTATCATTATCAATGCCGTGATATTCCTGCTGACCTTTATCTATGACAGCAATATCTTCTTCCGCAGGGAACATTCCAGGCTGATCTATTACGACAACACTGAAAACATCACACCCGATAAAATGGAGATCCTGCTTGAAGACATCCGGAAACGAACCGGGCTGCCGGTTCACCGGGTCAAGATCTCCAGGGTGAATTACATGCGGGATGCCGCGGAGATCATGGTTTACTATTACGAAACCAGGAAAACCGAAACGGAATAATGAAGATTCCCCTTCTGTTCCGTATTGGTCTGTTTGCAGTCCTTGTCTGCAACCTGCACACGGCGTCCCTTGTTTCAGCCCAGGTGAATGATGCCGGTTTATGGCTCAGCCTGAATGCAGAAAAGAAAGTCACCTCCAGGTTTTCAGTCACCATGTCCGCAGAATCCCGTTTCAACGAAAACATCAGTGAGGCAGGAACAATCTTTGCCGACATGGGACTGGATTACAGGCTTCACAAAAACCTGAGAGTGTCGGCAAATTACAGATTCTCCGGCAAACGACGCCTCGACGATTCTTACAGCACAAGGCACCGCTGGTATGCACAGGTTACGATCCGCGAGAAAGTTGACAGGATCAGAATGTCCTTCAGAACAAGATTCCAGACTCAGTTCACCGACTTGTATTCCAGTCCGGACGGAAAAATACCCGAATATACCACCCGTTTCAGACTCAATCTTTCATACAATAATAAGTCAGCGTTCGAACCCTATGTGAATGCCGAGCTTTTCCTGCCATTGGAGCTGAAGCAAAACCAGGGGATTAATCAGACCCGCTATATGGCAGGGGTGGAATACCGCCTCAACCGTAAGCATATGTTCGAACTGTTTTACCTTTTCCAGCGGGAATATGGTGTGAAAAACCCTGAATTTGATTATGTTACAGGGATTGGGTATTATTTTTCCTTATAAGGGATATGGTTTGGAACTGGAGAAGCTTGCTTAACTTTTCCTTAACCTTAATTTAAAAATAGCTTAATTTTGAAATCCGGATAGTTTTAACATTACCACATGAGAAAAGCCATACGTTTGATTTTACCCGGTCTGCTGTTTTCGTTAACCGTGTTCCAGGTATGTTCCCAGGTTGTGATCAATGAGTATTCCTGCTCCAATCTGACCCAGTTCCAGGATAATTACGGCAAGTATGAGGACTGGTTCGAGCTTTATAACGCAGGAGGCAGCACCGTGGACTTGTCGGGCTATTACCTGAGCGATGACTCAGCCAATGTCACCAAGTGGCAGATACCTTCGGGAGTGAACATCACAGCCAATGGGTTCAGGCGGTTCTGGACGTCGGGAAGGGACGAGGTTTCAGGAACCCATTATCACACCAGCTTCAGGCTCACACAAACAAAGAACAACAGTGAGTTTATCATTCTTGCCGATCCTTCCGGAGCGATCGTGGATTCGCTCAAGCTGCGCAAGAAAACCCACCTTGGCCACTCACGCGGAAGAACGATCAACGGGGCTTCAGCCTGGAGTATCTTCACCTCGCCCACCATCAATGCCTCCAACAGTACGGCTACTCCCTATTACCGCTACGCCGACCGCCCCGATTACAACCTGCCGGCGGGATTTTACACTACGCCCATCACCATATACCTTTCAACCCTCGAAACCAATGCGGATATTCATTATACCCTGGATGGAACGGAGCCGGGTATCTCCAGTCCCATATACTCGAACCCCATCACTGTTGCCGCTACCACAATCATCAAGGCCATCACCATCAGCGCCGACCCGGAAGTGCTGCCAAGTCTTGTCAGGTTTAATACCTATTTTATCAACGAAAATCACACCACCGTAGTTGTTTCCATTGCCGGAACACAACTGAACACACTTGCAAACGGGAACTCAGCCCTGGAACCCCACGGATCTTTTGAGTATTTCAACCTGAACGGTGAACGTACCGCCACTACTTACGGAGAGTTTAACAAGCACGGGCAGGATTCCTGGGCACTCAGCCACCGCAGCATTGATTTCATTTCACGCGATGAGATGGCATACAATCACAGTATCGAGGAATTCCTCTTCAACTGGTCGTACCGGAAGAATTTCCAGCGCATCATCCTCAGAGCCGCCGGAGATGATAATTATCCTGCCGATCACCATTCCGCCAATGAAGGCAGTGCCCATATGCGCGATGCTTACATCCACAGCCTGGTGGACATAGGAGGGATGAATCTGAACCTCAGACGTTCGGAGAAAGCCATCGTGTACCTCAACGGCCAGTATTGGGGAGTGTATGACATCCGGGAGAAATGCGACGACCATGATTATACCAGCTATTATTACGGTCAGGATAAATACAACCTCCAGTTCATCCTCCACTGGGGCAGCACCTGGGCCGAATATGGCGGTACGCAGGCCATCAACGACTGGAATGCGCTGTATAACACCGTCATGGCCATGAATATGGCAATCCCCGCCAATTATACCTATGTGGATACCCGCATCGATTACAAAAGCCTGGTTGACTATGTGATCGTTAATTCGATGACGGTGTGCTCCGACTGGCTGAACTGGAATCTCGGCTGGTGGCGTGGTCTTGACAGCACCGGCACCCACCTGAAATGGGGATGGATCCTTTGGGACAATGATGCCACCTTCGGCCACTATATCAATTATACCAATATCCCCAATACCACCCCCTACGCCAATCCCTGCAATGTGGACGGGCTGACGGGTTCTTCCGACCCAAAGGGCCATATGGCCCTGCTCAATCACCTGAGACAGAATTCTGAAATTAACAGATATTATATCACCCGCCAGATCGACCTGTGGAATACGGTCTTCAGTTGCGACAACATGCTCGCACAGCTCGACAGCACCGAAAATATCATCGACCCGGAAATGACCAGGCAGGCGCAAAGATGGAGCGGAACATACAACGAATGGAAATCCAACGTGCAGGAACTCCGCGATTTTGTCAGTACCAGGTGTGCCTGGCTAAGCAACGGATTTACCAATTGTTACGGACTCAACGGTCCTTACCAGGTAACCATTAAGGTTGATCCTCCTGATGCAGGATCCGTGATACTCAATTCTATCCCGATATTCGTATATCCGTGGACCGGTACATACTTCGGCGGTATCGGCACCAGGCTTGCAGCCTATCCCAATGCCGGCTATTATTTCGACCACTGGTCTTCCAACAGCCAGACCTTCATCCCCAATGCCGCTTCCGATACAGCCCTGGTCAACCTGAACCAAAGTGATACGCTTGTGGCACATTTCTCACTGATTACCCAGGTGAATCCCCGGCAGGAATCTCCAAAACATCCTGAAGCGTATCTCTTCCCCTCCCCCGCCAAAGACAACATCACCCTGGTGATCGACCTGCCTGCCGCAGCATCCGTCAACCTGAAACTTTTCCAGCCCGACGGAAAATTCATAGCCGATCTCCATACTCCCTCAGCCAGGATGGAATCCGGCAAACATTTCATACACATTGATCCGGCATCAATGAATCTCAGCCCCGGACTGTATTTCCTGAATTTTAAAACCGGAAATACCGCCAAAAGCCTGAAATTGGTTTACCTGCCCTGACCACTTCATCAACTGACATGATATCATGATTAGGAACAGAAAATCCGCGATACTTATCGCAAGCCTGTTTGCCATCCTGCTTGCATCCTGCCAAAAGGAAGCGGGAAGCGGCGGCAATTCCAGTATCAGCGGTGCCGTCCATGTAACGGATTACAATGTGAACATGCTGGTGATCCAGGGGACTTATATGGGTGCCGATGAATGGGTCTATATCGTTTACGGCGATGATGTAAGCTACAGCGACCGGATTAGAACAGGCCCTGACGGACGTTTCGAATTTAAGTACCTTCGCAAGGGAGATTATACCCTGTATGTTTATGCAGAGGATACTACCCTTGCCGGGCAGACCGCCGTGGTGAAACGGGTGGAAATCACCCGGAACAAACAAAAGGTGGATGCAGGTACATTCGAAATAAGCAAACTCTGAGATATGAATGCTTCCGGTCTGTCGCGAACCATCAGTTTTCTGCTGACATTTGTTTTTATTGGATACACTTTCAGCCAGAATCCCGTCATCCGCAACGGCATCTTCCTGCATCACAGCACAGGCGGGAATATCTGGGGGCCCAATGGCAGCAACACCAGCGTTCCACAGCAAATCCAGCTGTACAACCAGGCCCACGGATATACGGGCTCACAGGCTGTCAGCATGACCGAAACCTGGTTCCCTGCTTACAACGACAATGAATGGTCTACCTGGCATACCATTTTCACCGATGCTTACCCCGAAGATATCTGCAATTACTGCCCGGGTAACCCCATCCTGATGATCAAATCCTGTTATCCATGCTCAAGCATTGTTTCGGAAGGACAGCCATCCGACACCCTGAATCCGACACTGAAAAGCGTCTATAATTATAAATGGCACTGGCGGAACTTCGTGTCGGTGATGGCCGGTCATCCTGAACACTTTTTCGTGATCTGGACCAATGCACCCCTTGTTCAGAATGCAACCAACTATGCCGAAGCCCAGCGTTCCCACCGTTTCAGCAAATGGGCCAAAGATACCCTGGCCGCAGGCCTTGACCCGGTGTACGGACCGTTTCCGCCCAATGTGTATGTGTTCGATTATTTCCACAAAGTGGCCAATGCACAGGGATTTCTGAATCCTGTCTATGCCGTATCTGCCTGGGACAGTCACCCCAATGCCGCCGCAACCCAGCTTGTTGCTCCCCAATTGGTGAACGAAACCTTTGATGCCGCCATTGCTTACGAAACGCTTTTGGGACTGGCAGATCTCGGCGGAACCGTGTTTTACGACAATGCGGATTCAACCCCCCTTGCCGGAGTAAAAGTGTATCTCAAGGTGGGATGCTGCACCATCGCCGATTCAAGCATCACAGATGGTAACGGTAGCTTTTCCTTTCCGGCATTGGCCCCGGGTTTTTACCGGCTTGAACCGGCAACCTCCATTGCCTGGGGAGGGGTGAACTCCGATGATGCCCTGCTGATACTCAAACACTTTGTGAGCCTCATTGCCCTGACCGGTCTGAGAGAAGAAGCTGCCAACCTCGACGGCAACCATATCATCAATGCCACGGATGCCCTGATGGCGGCGAGGAGGTTTGTGGGACTGATCTACGGCTTTCCTTCAGGCGACTGGATCTTTGAAAATATGGAAGTGCTGTTCGACGGCAGCAGCAACGTTCAGGTGGAGATCAAAGGGCTGTGTTACGGGGATGTGAACGGTTCCAGAACGGTCTTCTGAGAAAATAAGGCAGGAATGGCGCAAGCATCCCCCTGCCTGCTTACCTTTGCGGAAACCCAAAACCGGCATGCCTGAACATAAAGCCTTCAGAAAGATCATTTACATTTCACCGGTCGATTCGGGCTTTATCAAAAACGACCTGGCATTGCTCGGAAAATCTTACCGCCTGGTCTCCCAGCTGTTCCCGTGGAGGAACCCCCTTACACTCCCGCTGAATCTCCTGCGGCAAATCCTGATGCTTTGCCTGGAAATCAGGGGGACAAAGGCCATCTTTGTTTCCTTTGCCGGCTATTGGGCCATCCTGCCCGGACTGTTTGGCAGACTGACCGGCAAACCGGTGTTTCTCATCCTGCATGGCACAGAATGCGCCTCCATACCATCGGTTCCATATGGCAGCCTCCGGAAGAAAATGTCGAGGGCTGCATGCCGCCTGTCGATGCACCTGGCCACACGACTGCTGCCGGTGAGTGAATCACTGGTGTATATGGAAAATAGTTTCTATGATAGTGGAAAGCCTGAAGAAATCCGGCAGGGATACAAGCACTTTTTCCCGCATCTGAAAACACCTTACACTGTAATCGGTAACGGACTGAACACCATGTTCTGGGAAAAACTTCCGGATATCCGTAAAGAAGACAATACGTTCATTGCGGTTATCGGTCAAGGCCAGTTTGTGTTAAAAGGAGGTGACCTGATTTTACAGGTGGCAGGGGATTTTCCTGACTGCTTATTCCATATTGTGGGCTGTTCGCCTCCTTCCGGACCGCTGCCCGGTAATGTGATATTTACCGGCAGGTTGACGATGGAGGAATTGAAACAGCAATACAGCCGCTGCCGCTTTCATATGCAGCTCAGCATCTTTGAAGGTTTCGGACTTGCACTCTGTGAAGCCATGAGCTGCGAATGCATCCCCATCGTGTCGGCAGTCAATATCCTTCCTGAGATCGCCGGCGATACGGGATTTGTCCTGGGAAAACGTGACACGGCCTTACTCAGGGAGGTGATCGTCAGGGCCTTGTCGCTGGAAAACAAGGAGGAGGCAGGGCGAAAGGCCAGGGCAAGGATCGTGGAACGCTATCCCCTCGACAAAAGAGGCCATGCCCTGACAGCATTACCGGAAATACGGGATTCCGCTCAGAAAGGCAGCCGCTCAAGCTGTCCGGGCATGCCTGAGGGTAAACAATAGATGTTGTCGTGCAGGGGGAGCTCATTAGCGTTCCGGACTTCCTTCAGGCCTTTGATCTTTTCCTTCTTTGATTTGAAAACCCGGTATCCGCAACCTGTAAGCAGGTCAAAGATATCCCTGACATCCATGTGGTAGCCGGCAGCTCTCACAGCCGAACATTCAATGATCAGCACAGGGGGCTTTTCGCTTTCCAACAAGCCCCTCGCACCCTTGAGGGCTTCCAGTTCGTAGCCTTCGATGTCGATTTTTACCAGGTCGGGTCCGGTCTGACCTTCAAACCAGGCCGTCAGGCTGATCTCCCGGATATCATAGGAAGTCGCATCCCCTGAAGGTTTGATCAGCGTGGCGCCGCCCCGGTTCACATCCCAGCGGTCGTATATCTTCCCTTCTTTTGACTCTGCCGATATCGCGTAGGATTCGACCCTGATGTTGTTGCAGCCGTTAAGCGCAATGTTGCGGAGCAGCAGTTCCCTTGTTACCGGGTTTGGTTCAAAAGCGATCACACGGCCCTTCTCCCCGACCAGCCTTGATGCATGCAGCGACATCAGCCCGATGTTGGCCCCCACGTCGGCAAAACAACCCCCTTCGGCCAGCAGTTGCTTCATCCAGTAAAGCGTTCCCGCTTCATAGGTGCCGAAACGGTACAGGCTCCTTTCCACCCCGGCATCGATCACCGGATTAATGGTCATCCTGAAGCCGTGAAGCGTCCGTATGGTCACTTCAGTTCGCGGTGGCGGAAGAAAACTCTTTGCCAGGAGATTGGATAACTTCCCGGTCAGGGGCAGGTCACACTGCCTGATCCCGGCGAATATCCTGCGGCGGCGTATGCACATAGGGGTGAATCTGTTTCCGGATTGTTGTTTGCGAAGATACGGAGGTTTTAGGATGCAGGGAGTGAATTACTTTGTCTACCTTTATAAAAGAATCAATGATGCACTATGCGAATACTGCTACTTATTCAAATCATCTGCTTCACCCTGATTACCTTTGCCCAGGACTACCCTGCCATTCAACAGTCCCGTCCCAGGATCTACGCTGCTGCCGGACGACTGGACTGGATTGCCCAGCACCGTTTCCAGGGCGAATGCGGAGCCACCTACAATGATTTCCTGAACCGCTACAACAACAACTGGATCAACGACCCGGAACTGTTTATGACAGGTAGTGACACAAGCCAATGGACCTGGACATGGTCTTCGCAATGGGCCCAGTGGCAGGCGGTGTTCACAGTCTTCCTCTGGCGCGTGAATCATGAACCCCTCCAGCTGAAACGTTGCCGCTTCCTGGTCAGGAAATGCACGGAATACCTCGATACGGTGAACCTTGACGCCATGGAATGGTACCAGCGCGAAACACTGATCCGTACGTTCAGTGATGCCGCCAGCCTGCTGCTCGACTGGTGCCATGACTCCTTACCGGCAAGCGACCGTCAGCAGTTGGCCCTGGCACATTACCGCATGCAAAGGAAGTTCATGGATCTGTACATCCTTTCTTCTGCAGGGAACAGCTACGTGTCGAGCCACAATGCCCTGAACTGCGTCTTTGCCATGCGCAACAACCTCGCGCTGTATATGGCCGACGGCCTCAGCAGCGGGCAGCAGGATACCGTCCTTTCCTGGTATCAAACGGTTTACGACAAGTGGATCAATGGATTCCTGCCCTGCTATTCGCATTACCGCGACGACGACGGCGGCTGGAACTGGGGCGCGGCCTACGCCATGTGGAGCCTCACGGACCAGTTCCAGCTTTTCGATGACATGCTTTTTGCCACTGGTAAGAATTTCTACACCGACCTTCCCTGGGTGCAGGAATCCATCAACCAATACTGGTACTTCATCAGACCCGACCACTGGACCATCCACCTGGGCGACGGTATGACCGGCCTGTCCGCCGACAATGTGATCTACCGTCATGCGCAGATCTTCCAGGATGACCGCAGCCGCTGGTTGGCACAGTATTACTCGCAAGCACAGTTCATCACCTGGACTGTTCCGGTTTTTCGTAAGCTGCTGTATAAGGATTTTACCATGCCGCCGGTCGCCAAACCCTTACCTCCCCTCAACTGGTGGGCAGACAAGGTCGGGCTGAGCGTAAGCCGCACCTCATGGGAAGAGGATGCCGTACTCGTCTGGTTTTTTAACTCCCCTTCCAAAAGGGCTTCACATGAACACCGCGACAACAACACTTTTGCGGTATTTCACCACAATCCCCTGCTGATTGATGCAGGATTTTACGATACCTACGGGGGAAGCCACTTTAAAAATTACTACACCCGGACCATTGCCCACAATTCGCTTTGCGTCTTTGATTCAAGTAGTGTTTATCTCTATGGTAATGAGGTTGTTGCAAATGACGGCGGACAGATTTATTCACCCGCACTGATGAATTATAACGACATTTTCTCTCCCGCCTTCCAGCGAGGGAGATGGAACCAATACGCCGCAGATACCGCCTGGGCATACCAAAACAGCGATGCCAGCCTTTCATACGACAGCAGCAGGGTCAGGAAGTTCACCAGGCGCCTGCTCTTTCACAAACCTGACAGGATGATCGTACTGGATCATCTTTGTCTGAATCCGGATCATAATGGCCAGCGGGATGCCTTTGTCCAGTTTCACACCGTCAACCGGCCGCAAGTCAGCGGAGCGCTGATCATGGAGGAAGTACCGGGACACATCATGACCTATGACGGAACCGACCTTGATGTCGAAAACGGAAGCGGCAGGTTGTCGCTCAGGACACTGCTTCCGGAAAATGGCACGGTCAGGCTTACCGGCGGGACAGGCTATGAGTACTGGGTCAACGGAACAAACTACCCGCCGCTCACACAGCCTGATACCCTTCACGGAACCCCGGGTAAATGGCGTCTGGAGATCAGGCCACCCTTTGTTTCAGACACTGTCCTGTTCCTGCATACGATCAGCATCGGCGACACTGCCGGCCAGGTGCAGGCAGGCGGAAGCCTGATCAGCAACAGCATCTCAACGGGTGTCGACTGGGATGACGCGATTTATCTCTTCAGTCATGAAGGAGATACCGGCATGGCCGCTCACCTGGCTGAAAACCTGCCGGGCGGACGGAGCGTGACGGTCTGGGCGGCCGACCTGAAGGCCTCAGACAGCGCTTATATTTTCATCGACACTGTGTTTTCTGCAGCCAGGCATACAGGAACCGACGGGATCATTCAGGGCGGGTGTCTGCTGCAAGGCGGAAACCATAGCCTTAGTATCGGGAAATACACCATCGACGGTACCATCAAATATGCCAACAGTGCGGAAAGCTGGCTCGCCGCTTGCAGTGTGGCGCTGCGGCAGAACGGTCTGGAAATGGCAGTGACTCAGTCGGACACTGCGGGATGTTTCTCTTTTGAAAACCTTTGCAGGGGACAGTACAGCCTGGTGGTCATTCCGGAAATCCCCTGGGGCGGCTGCAATTCGACCGACGCCCTGCTGGTATTGAGACATTTCGTACATCTCATCCATCTCACGGGGCTTTCCCTGAAGGCAGCCGACGTGGACGACAACCAGGCGGTCAACAGCCTGGACGCCCTTTACATCGGGAAACGCTTTATCGGTGCAGTGAATGCCTTCCCGGCAGGGGATTGGTATTGTGAGGCACCCGCCTTCAGTATCGGGGCAATGCAGCACACGGCATTCTCATTGAAGGCGGTTTGCATGGGGGATGTGAACGGGAGTTATTTTCCATGAAAAAATATTTACCATGATAAATAAAATTCGTAATTTTGAATTTTTATTTATCATAATACACAAATGATGATTCCAGACTATATCCCACGGACTATATACCTGAATAGGGTACTCCCTTTCATCGGAAAGCCATTGATTAAGGTTTTCACCGGTCAGAGGCGTTCAGGAAAGAGTTATATCATGCTTCAGACCATCGACCATATACGCCTGAAGCAACCCGAAGCCAGGATTTTGTATATAAATAAGGAACATCCTGATTATGAGGAAATCAGCGATGATAAAAGCCTGTGGAACTATGTAAATGAAAGGAAGCTGCCAGACCGGCAATGCTTTGTTTTCATTGACGAGATCCAGGAGATCATGCATTTTGAGAAGGCTATACGGGGAATGCTTTCAAAGGGTGGTTTTGACATTTATTGTACCGGAAGCAATGCCACATTACTCTCCGGCGAACTGGCCACCTTGTTGTCGGGAAGGTATGTCGAAATACAGGTTCATTGTCTTTCATACGGGGAGTACCTGCATTTTCACAAGCTTGAAAATACCCCTGCAGCCATGTGGAAATTCATACAGCAGGGTGGTATGCCTTTTCTTATTCATTTGGAGGACAATGACCAGGTTCGTCAGGAGTATCTTCGTAATGTGCTGAATACAATTTTATTCAAAGACATCGTTCAAAGGTTTAATGTTCGTAATTTCAGCTTTCTGAATAACCTGATGGCATTTATTGCTGACAATGCAGGCAGCTTAGTATCTGCGAATCGCATCAGTGAATTTCTAAAATCACAACATTTAGCAATCTCAACCAAAACGATTATTGATTATTTGCATTTTCTTGAGTCATCCTATCTCATACACCGGGTAAAACGATATGATATTGCCGGTAAACGCTTGTTTGAACTGAATGATAAGTTTTATTTTGAAGATCTTGGATTGTGTCATGTAATTAAGCCCTATGATCCGAAAAATATCCATAAGTATCTTGAAGGACTGGTTTTCAGGCACCTGCTACAGCATTCCTACAAGGTTTATATCGGTAAACTGGCTGATAAGGAGATTGACTTCATTGCAGCAAAGGACGATCAAACGATGTATGTTCAGGTATGCCTGAGCGTCGCCGACGAGAAAACATTTGAAAGAGAATTTGGTAATCTGCTTTTAATTCGGGACAATTTCAAAAAATATGTAATTACCCTGGATGAATTTGCCAGGGGTAATCACGAGGGAATCGAATTCATGAATCTCAGGGACTTCCTGCTGGAAATCCATTGAAGTGCATCATCCCGGTGACCGCGATACGGACTATTGCAGGATCAGCTTTTCGCTGATGGTGCCGGTTTCGGTGCTGATATCAACAGCATAGATCCCTTTCGGCAGCATGGAGCAATCGAGGCGGTGGCTGTTACCGGAAAGAATCGTTTGTTCCAGAACCTTTATGCCACTGCGCAGATCGCTCACGCGGATGCTTACCGGTCCGGCGGTGCCTGAGGGAAGGTGCAGGTTCACATGATCGGCAGCCGGGTTAGGATAAAGCCGGAAGCTTTCATTGTAATCAGCTTGATTTTCAATGCCGGTGGTGTTTTCAGTGACTGCCAGCGTGGAAAGTGCTACAGGACCTGGATTTCCCCGGGCAAATGCCCCGTAGAAAGTAACCGTACCGCTGCCTGCAACAGGGGCCGTCCAGTCGAATGTCCACACATTGTCTGTATTATTGGCCAGCATATGGGTCACATATTTGTTGTTACCGACCAGCTTGTTGTTGGTCCCCGCAGTGAGGGTTCCCATCAGCGTGCCGGAAAGGCTCTGAGGCGAAACCTGGAAGCCGAACTTGGCACTGCCGCTGTGGTTGTTGGTGGCGGTGATCTGGTAGGTCTGCCCCGGTACATAGCCTGAAGGAGGGATGTTGGAACTGATCCAGTTGTTCACGTTGGTAGCCGTACCGCCATGGCAGGAAGTACAGTTCTGCCCGTCGCCGGGTGAACCGGTATAACCTGCGGGTGCACCGGTAGGAGAAAATGCGGAAACAACAATGGCTCCGGCCATCACAAGTGCCGAAGTCCAGATAATGAGGGTGTAACGTTTCTTCATGACAGGAAGGTTTAATAATTAAACAGCTTTCCCGCCATTTGGTTCTGGACGGGATATTAATTCTTTGTTAAGGGGAGATGATGGACCGCTTCACCAGCACTGAAGCTGAGCAGGTAGCTACCCGGACTGAGTTGTTCCAGTTCGAGTGTTTGCCTGCAGATTCCCGGCTGTACCGGTTTAATTGTATGACGGTAAACTTCCTGTCCGTTCAGGTTGATGATCTTGATATCCATTGGAGTATCCTTGTATGCGTAATATTCAAGGACAGTGCTTTGTCCTGCCGGGTTTGGAAAGAGGCGGGGTGCGGGTGTCTGCGGGGCTTCATTCATTTCGGTCCATGCCAGTGGAACAAAGTACACCTGGTTGTTATTCATGCTGGGGATCACCAGCATTTCGGGATTGGTCGTCTTGTTCACGAAAACATCGGCCGGACCGTTGACGGTGCCGTTCACGCTGACTTCGAGCGGGGTGCCGAGCAGGGTGTGATGATAGCGGTAAACCTTATTGGTGGCCCAGCTTGAGATATACCAGTATCCCTGTGCATCCCTGGCGATGCCGTCGAGCATGCCCGGGGTGGGAGCCACCAGGGTACTGATGGCCTGTGTGTTCAGGTCGATGCCTTTGATTGTTCCGTTGGTTGAGAACTCCACGATCAGCAGCCGGTTTGAGAGATAGTCGCAGTAAATGCCGTTGGGTGAAACGATGCCGCTGGTCAGCCAGGGACTTGCTGTCTGGCTGGCGATATCCAGTTGATAGATCTTCCAGCCCTGGGTGTCGGTGATATACAGGAACTGCCCGTTACCGTCGGCCACGATATCGTTCAGGAAAACGGCTCCGTTGACCAGCAGGCTCATCACTACCGTACCGCTGTCGAGGTCGTAGCCTCTGACATAAGTAATGTCAGTGGCATACAGGATATTGTTCACGATACACAGGCCTTTTGGTGCGGAACACCAGGGTGAGGAAGGCTGGAAAATACTGAGATTGCTGGCCGGGTCTCTTTTCAGGATGCTGTTGTTACCGGGACTTGAGATGTAATAATTGCCTGTTGCGGGATCCAGTACCACACTTTCGGGTGAGGACAGGGTCTGGGAAAAGCCTGAATACCAAACCAGGATCAGCAGGATGAGAATCGGATTCCTTTTCATATGCATGATTTTCAATGTAAAATTAATCAATAAACCAGTCGTTTGTCAAGCATCCCGATGAATGCTCCTCCGGTGGTCATACAGGCTCCTGCGGCATCCGCCGTCAGGCAGCTGTGCACCGGAAGAATGCCCAGCAGGCTTCCGGTTTCGATATCTGCCGGGATGTCTGACCGGAACTGCAGCACCCCGTGCTCCTGGCTGAGGCTTTTCACATAAACACCTTCAAGGGGTGGCCCCCATCCCTTATCTTCCAGGCGGCTTACCCTGCCGAAAACAGGCTGGCCGTGTTCGCCCGGCATGCTGTCTTTCGACAGATGTATCGCGCCACCGTGCACGATAAGCTGGCGTTTGCCGTGATGTATTTCCACCACGGGCACTGACAGGGCAACGGCAATGTCTTCGATCCGGCATGAGCCGATCGCCGCCTGCATCAGGTCGTAATAAATAAAGTTACCCGGCCTGAGTTCATCCGCTTCCCCGAAATCATCCAGCATACTGCATGACGGGGTGTCGCCGACACTGATCTGCATGTCGGGACAGACCGGTTGCAGCCGGTTGCGGAGGGCTTGCAGGGCATTCATGCCTGTGTTGTAAATCCTGCTCACTTCCGCTTTGTCTTTTGCCTGGTATGTATGTCCGAAGTGCGAAAGCAATCCGGCGACAAAGAGATGGGGATTGCTTTGAAGGATATGAATGATCTGCCTGAAAGCATCTGAGTCTGAAGCTTCGATCCCGGAACGGCCGAATCCTGTGTCTGCCTCTATCCAACAGTTGTAGGGCCTGTCTGCAGTTTCACAGAGCTTCAGGGCCGTGGTGGGTGAATTGACCAGCAATCCAAGGCTGATGGCCTCAGGGATAGTGTTTAAAACTTTGATTTCGTGGATATTGAGAGGGAAAGCGATGGTGATGTCGGTCCATCCGTCGGCTATGAAATAGATGGCCATGGACAGGGAGGAAACGGTAATGGCATCCACCTGCTTTTCCCTGAACCACCGCCCGATTTCATGCGACTGATGTGTTTTGAAATGAGGCCTGAACCGCAGTCGCGCGGCATCAACCTTCTTTGTCATTCGCTCAAGGTTATTTCTTGCCCTGGCTTCATCAAGAAGCAACACAGGCCGGCCGGGATTCATAGATTCAGATCAGGGATTTGGCTTTCGCCATCTGGTGGAGCAATGCTGCAGTCTGCTCGATGCTGAAGCTGGAAGCATTGATGACGACGTCGTAAATACAGGGATCAACCTTCTTTCCCTGAAAATGCTCTGTAAGCAGCTTCCTTTCCTTGTCGGTGGCCGCCACCATCACGGCTGCTTTTTCATAAGGGATACGGTATTTCTCCGACACATTGCGGATCCTCCAATCGAGGGGAGCCTGCAGGAAGACATTGAGTGCATTGGTCTTTCCCCTTGTAAAGGCAACCCCGCCGCGACCCACCATGATCACGTAACCATCGTCGATGATCCTCCGGATCACCCCGGTGATGGTCTTCCTGATCCGCTGATCACTCTTGTAATAGCGTGATGTAAGGGCTGCCAGCATCTCATCCAGCAGTTTCCTTTCTTCTGCCTTGAATACATAAGTGATCTTGTCCGGTGAAATCTCCAGCTCCCTGGCGGCTTCATGGACAATTTCCTTGTTCACGATTTTCCACTGCTTCTCTTTCTCAGGTCGCTCATGCTGGATCAGTTTAAGCAGGGCGCGGGCAATGGGATTTGCAGAGCATCCCGCCTCCCGCGACAGGGTAATGACCGGGCCATGTCGCTGATCAACCGGAAGATAGCCTTTTTGCTGAAGGCGTTCTTCCATGTATTTCCATAAGAGTTCAGCCATATTGAGTTTTGTTATTCAATGATACATCATTTTTCAGCTGCCAAAGGTCGGATTTATTCAACCAAGATACGCATTGCGGGCGAAATATCCAAGCAGATTCGAAACAGGCCTTTGTTTTTTTTCTGGTATGTGTTTTCAGATGATGCTGCATATATAATGTATTTCACTCATTATCAATCATCATTGATGAAAATGCCGGTCGGTGGGCAGGAATGAAAGGCATGAAAAGGAAGTGTAAAAGCTTCCTGCAGAAAGCCTTTTTATGTAGGTTTGCAGTAGAATGACCATGAACATGCGCTGGTGTATTTTTCGTTTGCTGATGCCCGTACTGGCCCTGTGGCTTTCATCCTGTTCGGTGACGGACCGCCTTGCGGAAGGAGATTATCTGCTTCGCCGCAACAGCCTTGACATACATCCCCACCAGCAGGGATTGTCCGATCTGCAGGCATATATCAAACAAAAACCGAACAAACGCATGCTGGGAGTGTTTCCCCTCGAGATCTGGGCTGATCAGTTTGCCACCCGGGGTAAGCAGCATTGGTTCAGGCGATGGATCGGAAGGGCTGTGGCTGCCCGGCCTGTCATCCTCGATACCAGCCTCAGCAAACAATCGGTCACCAACATGAAAGCTTACCTGGCCAATACCGGTTACTACCAGGCAAGGGTAAACGTTACACACCGCTTCCGCAGGAAACACGCCACGGCGCAGTATCATGTATATCCGGGAAGTCAGTATAAATTACGGAATGTTACCTATGAGATCAGTGATACTGTCATATCTGCGCTGCTCAGTAAAGATGTCCGGAACTCCCTGATCGGATCAGGCAAAGCATATAATGTGTATGTGCTTGACAATGAGCGCGACAGGATTACCATGCTGCTTCGCGACCAGGGGTACTATTATTTTATCAAGGACTATATCACCTTCCTGGCCGACAGCAGTGCCGGCGGGCAGCAGATAGACCTCAGCCTGCGCATCGCGGATCCTGTGGTGGCGGAATCAGACAGCCTCCGGCCTCCTCCACGTGAACACCAGCCCTGCACCCTGCGGAATATCACCATCGAACCTGATTATGATCCTTTGCGTATGGATGGCAACGGTAATGATACTTTGTTATTCGCCACGGGAAACAGGTCAGGATCAGGAAATAGCGACTATTACCGCTTTGTGTTCCGCGACCGTATTCCCGTCAGGCCTTCTGTCATCACTCAAAACCTTGATCTAAGCCCGGGTCATCTTTTCCGTATTTCGGATGTCGAGCAGTCTTATACCCGTTTGAATGAACTTCCCTTCTACCGTTTCATTAACCTGGAGTTTACACCGGTCAGCGACAGTAACCGCAACGGACAGGTCCGTTACCTCGACGGCCATATCCAGATGACCAGGAACAAGCTGATGGCGGTCTCGGTGGAAACAGAAGGCACCAATACCGGGGGGGATTTCGGTGTGGCTGCCAGCCTGGTCATGGAAAACCGCAACCTCTTCAGGGGCGCGGAATTACTGAACATTCAGATGAAAGGCGCCCTCGAAATACAAAAACGGGTCGGAGAACAATATGAGGCGGATAAAGCCTTTTTTAATACCTTTGAAACTGGCATCCAGGCCGGCCTGGTATTTCCAAAATTCCTGGTGCCCGTAAATCAGGAGCGTTTCAGCCGGGCTTTCCGGCCTAAAACAAGGATCAATACGGGATTGAATTACCAGGAGAGAAGTTCGTTCCGTCGGTATCGCACAGAGGTTTCTTTTGGTTATGAGTGGAAAGAAAGCCAATTCAAAAGGCATATTCTGAATCCATTGGAAATCAATTCAGTGAGAATTTTCCCCGATTCTACTTTTACGGCTAACCTTCTGGCGTTCAATGATCAACGTTTGACTGATCAGTATACGGATCACCTCATCATGGCGTTAAGATATAGTTATGTGTATAATAATCAACAACTTAACAAAAGAGAAGATTTTTTTTACTTCAAAAGCAACCTGGAATCAGCCGGAAATCTACTTTCCGGTATTAACCAGCTCACGCACGCAAAGAAAGATGACAACGGGCAGTATGCTCTTTTTGGCATACGTTATGCACAGTATCTGAAGCTGGACGGGGATTTCAGGTATTACAACCTGCTTGGGACGGGCACCGTGGTTTACCGTGCCGCACTTGGTATCGGGTATGCCTATGGAAATTCGTCTGCCTTGCCCTTTGACCGGGGTTTTTATGCGGGCGGAGCCAACGGGATGCGGGGCTGGGCCATCCGGTCGTTGGGGCCCGGAGCCTATTTCGATGCTGAGTCCGGCTTGCAGTTCGAAAAAACGGGGGACATGCTGATTGAATCCAACCTGGAGTGGCGTTTCCCTGTACTGGGCTGGTTTCATGGGGCTTTGTTCACAGACGCCGGAAATATCTGGTTGCTGAAGCCTTCGGATCAGTTACCGGGCGGTACTTTCAGGGGGGATGTGTTTTTCAGGCAGATTGCCATCGATGCAGGGCTGGGCTTCAGGCTCGATTTCAGCTTTTTTATTTTCCGGCTCGATGGTGCCCTTCAAATCCGGAATCCGGGTTCCGGCGTGGAGCGAACCTGGATAGATGCCGGCCGCATCAGGATGCGGGATGTAATGTGGAATTTCGGAATTGGTTATCCCTTTTAATGCGATGATCGACCAGATGGTAGGATTATTTTTGGTTTCATTTTGCTGAAAGACAGGGTATATCAGGCATTGCTCAGGCAGTTCCCTTATGAACCCACATCGGGGCAGCGGGAATTGCTGGCTTTGTTGTCGGACTTTCTCAGCGAAAGAAAGGCAAGGCGGGCTTTTGTGCTGAGGGGCTATGCCGGAACCGGGAAGACCACCGTCGTGGCTGCCCTGGTCAAAGTACTTCCGGGAATGGGTAAACAGGCGGTACTGCTTGCACCCACAGGCAGGGCGGCAAAAGTGCTCACTGCCTATTCGGGCAAAAAAGCCAGCACGATCCATAAAAAGATTTACCGTCTGAAAACTGCTTCCGACGGACGCTTCAGCCTCAGTCTGATGTCCAATCCTCATACCAACACGGTATTTATCGTGGATGAGGCCTCGATGGTGCCTGATCAGGGGGATAGCGGCGACAGCCTGTTCTTTTCCGGAAGAAGTTTACTGGAAGACCTGATCAGCTTCGTTTTTACCGATGATACCAACAGCCTGATGCTGCTTGGTGATACGGCCCAGCTGCCGCCGGTGGGCTCTGTCCGTTCACCTGCACTGGAACCGGACTACCTGGCCTCACAATTTAAATTATCCGTCAGGCAGCTTGAACTTACCGAGGTGATGAGGCAGGCTCAGGAAAGTGGCATCCTTACCAATGCCACCCTGGTCAGGGAAAAAATCTCCACTGCAAATCCCGTCGCACCTTACTTTACCCTGGCCGGCTTTGGCGACATCCTTCGAATCCAACCCGCTGAGGTGGAAGAATTGCTGCAGTCCTTTTTCACCGGGAAGCAGCCGGAGGATGCGGTTGTGATCACACGTTCCAACAAAAGGGCAGGGCAGTTCAACCGGGGCATCCGCAGCCGCATCCTATACAGGGAAGAAGAATTGTCGGCCGGGGATTACCTGATGGTGGTGCGTAACAACTACTTCTGGCTGCCTGAGGAATCGGCAGCCGGTTTTATTGCCAACGGCGACATTATCGAAGTGTTGCGGATCAGGGAAACGACGGAGATCTACGGATTCCGCTTTGCCCGGGCGACCATCAGGATGATTGACTATCCGGATGAGGACGAACTCGATGTGTTGCTGATGCTGGAAACCCTGACTTCCGAGAGCGCATCCCTCCCCCGTGCGGATCATGACCGCCTGTTCAATGCCATCATGAACGATTATACGGAAATTGCCTCCAAACGCAAACGGCTTGAGAAAGTCAGAAACAACCGCTATTACAATGCACTGCAGGTGAAATTCGCCTATGCGCTGACCTGCCATAAAACCCAGGGCGGACAGTGGAAGCAGGTACTGGTGGATCAGGGCTGGCTGCCCGATGAACCGCCCGATACCGAATACCTGCGGTGGCTTTATACCGCTGTCACACGGTCCTGCGAAAAACTTTACCTGCTGGGGTTCAAGGAGGAATTTTTCGGCTGAGCGTGCAGGGGAGTTTCTCTGCCCGCCATTCGGACCTACCCTGTTTCATTCCGGTTAAGAACAGCCTGGAGGGGAACTTCAACGGTCATTGAATTTCATTATGGTCTGGTCTTCCATGAATCTCACCTCTGCAATCGCCTTATGATCTATCGTCCGGCCAATGTCAAAGCCAAATGGATCGGTTCCCAGCAGGGAAGCTTCCTCCACTTCAGCAATCCGCCACTTCAGGATACCTGTTCCGCCACCCCCGGTTTCTGAACTGATAAAGGCTGTGATCATACCCCGGATCACTTCACCTTTTAAAAGGACTACCTCTATCCTCTTGTCGACGAGGGAAATATATTTATTGAGCAATTCCCTTGAACGATCCATCCTAATATATACTAAGGGGTTGGTTCTATGATTCTTGACGGGTATGGGCGGGTGGCCGAAACCTGGGAATGATGGTTTTCCTTTTTAAGCTCAATATTATTGACAGGCTGGTAAACAAGAGGCACATATTCGGTTACTACATCACATTTATCGAGCCCGAAAGCCTTCTGATCACTAAGACCCCATTTTTTCATCAGGAAATAAGTGTTCAGGAGGATGCCGTCGCGCAGAGAAAACTCATTTTCCACCGAGAGAAACTTTTCAATAACGACAAATTTAAAATCCGGCTCCCTGTTGTATCTGGTCGAGCCGTCGGGTCTGTTGTGAAGGTTGAGTTCCCTGTTGCTGATCAGTTCTCTGACAATTTTCTTGAAGTAAAGTTCCGCACGGGGCTGAATCCTGAAGCCGATGTTGATATTCACTTTAATAACAGTGTCTTGCACCAGTTCAGATACATCATATGAGAGTGTGTATGGTTCGACCGTCCGGTTGATGTGCAGGAACCAGTATATATCGGCACGTTTGGGATTCCGAGAAAAGATCGATCTCATGATTTTTTCTTCAATTTCGTGCCGGCGGTTGGCTTTGGTCAGGTAGATCAGGTGGGTGGAGAATTTTGGGATGCTGACATCTTCATGCAGTTCAGTCAGGCTGCTCGCATATTTTCCGAGATCAGTAAAATGGGTGAACCGGTTATTGATCTTTCTGGCATAATACCATACATACATGGTAATAAAGATGAGAAGTTCAAAAATTAGGAACATCCATCTTTCCTTGATTTTCGCAACATTTGCAATAAAAAAGGATGATTCCGTAATGCTAAACAGCAGGAGTATCAAGCCCACCAGGTAAGCCGGCCATTTCAGGGAATAATAAAGATAATGGGCCAGGAGCAATGTTGTCATCAGCATGGTGATGGTGATGGAGAAACCGTATGCTGCCTCCATATGGGATGAATTCCTGAAGTAGAGGATCATTAAGATACAACCGAACCAGAGGAGATTATTGACACTGGGTATATAAATCTGACCTTTCAGATTTGTGGGTTGTTTCACTTTAATCCTGGGCCAGAAGTTCAGATTCATAGCCTCGTTGATCAGGGTGTAACTTCCGCTGATCATTGCCTGAGAAGCGATGATGGTTGCCAGTGTTGCGATGGTGATACCCGGTATTAGAAACCAGGAAGGCATCATGCCGAAAAAGGGATTTGTTCCATACATAGCCGAGTCGGCACCGGTTTGCACGATCCATGCGGCCTGACCGGTGTAGTTCAGCATCAGGCATGTTTTCACAAACATCCAGCTTATCCGGATATTTTTTCTTCCGCAGTGACCAAGATCTGAATACAGGGCTTCAGCACCGGTGGTTGCAAGGAATACAGCCCCAAGTAACCAGAACCCTCCGGGGTAATGTCTCAATAAATTGATGGCAAACAGTGGATTTAGGGCAAACAGCACATCAGGATGACGGATAATTTGAATTCCTCCAAGCACTGAAAGCATGGTGAACCATAAAAGCATTACAGGACCGAAGGTGCGTCCGACTTTATACGTTCCGAAACGTTGGAAAAAGAAAAGTGCAGAAAGGATCACAATAACAATTGGGACGGTTTGAAGGTTTTCAAGTCCGGGAAGAATTGTCAATCCCTCTACCGCGGATGCCACAGAGATCGGAGGGGTAATGATACCGTCGGCCAACAGAGTCGTGGCTCCCAGGATCGTTGGCAACGCAAGGCTTTTTCTGTATTTACGGACAAGCGCATACAATGAAAAAATTCCTCCTTCCCCATGGTTGTCGGCCTTCAGGGTGAGAAAAATATATTTGAAAGTGGTTTGAATGGTGAGTGTCCAGAATATGCAGGAAACGCCTCCGTAGATGAGCATCTCGGTAACGGGCCTGTCGCCTGCAATGGCCTTCAATACATAAAGAGGGCTCGTGCCAATGTCACCGTAAATAATACCGAGCGCGACCAGCAGTGTGGCAGCAGTGACCTTCCCGTTCATGTGATCAGCCGGTTTCAATTTCCCTTCGCATTTCCGTTTGCAAAGGTGATTGTGTCCTTATCGGGAAGAAGTAAAAAAAGCCGCTATGTTATAAAGAAGGTATAAAGACCGTAACCTTGTGTTAATTGAAACGGTAACCCACACCTGTTTCTGTGATGATATGTGCGGGGTGATCGGGATTATCCTCAATCTTTCTGCGAAGGGAGGCCACAAATACTCTAAGGTATTGGGTTTCAGTCTGATATCCCACACCCCATATTTCTTTGAGGATATACTGATGGGTAAGAACCCGGCCTTCATTCCTGGCGAAAAGAGAAAGCAGGTTATATTCAGTTGAGGTGAGTTTGAGTATTTCCCCTTTCTTCCTAACAGTTCTGGATAAAAGGTCCAATTGAATGTCTCCGCAGTCAATGATGTTGCTTCCGGCATCCGATTGGTTCCGGCGTATCGCCGACCTGATCCGCGCCATTAACTCCGCTGTCCGGAATGGTTTTGTGAGATAGTCAGTCGCTCCGTTATCCAGGGCTCTTACAATGTCTTCTTCGCTGCTCTGGACAGACAGGATAATGATGGCTTTGTTATACCATGTGCGAAGTTCTTTCAGTATGTCGTGTCCGCTTTTATCAGGCAGGCCGATGTCGAGCAGGATCAGTTCAGGAGGGTGATGGGCAGCCAGGATCATACCTTCCTTGCCGTTTTGGGCCTGCCACACCCTGTAATCATGGCTTTCAAGGGCAATCTCCAGAAACTTCCTGATCTGGGGTTCATCGTCAATAACCAGAATCTCAGTTTTATTCATTTTTCAGATTGGTGATATAAGAAGAATCAGCCGGGATCTCGACAGAGAATAACGCACCTCCGGGTTCATTGTTGACAAGGTTTACACGCCCGCCCTGGGCTTCAGTAAATCCTTTGACGATGGACAGTCCCAGACCGCTGCCACCCGACACGGCACCCGGCAGCCTGTAGAACTTTTCAAAAACCCTGGGGATCTCATTTTCCGGAAATCCCGGCCCGTCGTCAGATACTGAAATCAGGCAGGCATTCGCTGCATGCAAGGCTTTTATGCTTACCCTGGTGCCGGATTGTGTATGCAGGATGGCGTTGTGGATCAGGTTGTGAAGTACCTGCTCCAGCAATCCGCCGTCAAGCCTGAACAGCGGAAGTTTTCCATCGGGAAGGAAGATGATATGGTGGGTATTTCCGGGGTTGATCTTCTGTATGACATTGTGAATGAGCTCATTTACATCACACCAGTCAGGCTTGGGCTTAAGCATACCGCTTTCAAGCCTGCTCATATTCAGCAGGTTTCCGACCTGGCGGTTCAGGCGCAGGGCGGCAGTGTCAATTTCGGATAACAACACCGCCTTGTTTTCACCACTGAGGTTGTCCCTGCTTTCTTTCAGGGTATCCACTGCACCCAGGATGGTCGAAATCGGAGTTCTTAATTCATGCGAAAGTGAATTCAGCAGGGTGTTGTAAAGTTTGATGATGTTTTCCTTCTCTTCCCGGTCGCGGTTCCTCTTTTCTGCTTCCCTGATCTTCACGGTCAGTGCGGCGTTGACGAAAGCAATGAGGAAATACAGCAGGAACATGAGGATATCTTCCGCATTGTTGATATGGAACGTATATAATGGCGGAATAAAGAAGAAGTTCCAGATGACTGCACTCAGCACGGCAGACAGCAGGACAGGAAAGATATCGAACAGCATGGCGATGACCGAAACAGTCATCATCAGCACCAGTGCCACCACCCTGTAACCGATGATCCCTGAGGCTGAGAAACAGACCGAGGAAACTGCCAGCACCGCGGTGATACTCAGGATATACTGTGCCGCTAACGGCAGTTTTCTTGTTCGCAGCAAGCGCATCGGATATGTTTTTCCGAAACAAAGTTACGTAATATGGCTGGGTAGGAACAACAGGATGGAACTATCTGCATAGCCTGCTTGTGCTTCGGGATCTGGAACCAGGGACAAGGTACTGAGGAATGAAAAAAAAGGTGCCCTGTTTCCGGGGCACCTTTCTTGAAAAACAAGCAGTAAACTAGCGTTGAATGATCATTTTGCGTGTCAGCAGATGCGGGCCGGCTTTGCTTTCCAGCAGCAGCCTGCAGTAATACGATCCTGCTCCAAGGTCGCTTCCGTCGAGCACAATCTGATGACTGCCGGCCTGCAATTGTTCATTGACAAGCTGTTTCACCGTTTGTCCAAGCGCATTGACCAGGCTCAGATGAACCATGCCTGCCTCAGGAATGCTGAAGCTGACCATGGTTTCACCGGCAAAGGGATTCGGATAGTTTTCTGCCAGGGTGAACTGTTCCTGGTTAATGGTGATCAATGGCATTTCGAGCAGCAGGGGAGCAATGGTCTGCCCCATGCCGTTGGCTATGGAAGAACCTTCCAGTGCTTCCCAGCCGTTGATTGCTCCGTCAGCGGCCTCAATCTTTATCCACAACAGGGGATCACCCTCTTGCAGTTCAAGCGGGTTCAGGCTGTACCAGGCGATTTTCAGCAGGTCTCCTTCCACGATGTTGTAAAGCACCGGACCGACCTCACCGTGTTTCTGATACGCGGGAGAGAGGCTGACATCAAGCACCCGGATTCCTTGCGGAATGCGCAAGCTGAGGGAAACGGCACCTGCCTGCAGTTCACCGGTGGCACAGAGCGGGATGCCGGCTGCCTGACCGGCAGTCAGATGAAGCATTCCACGCTGCCTGATCTCAACTTCCCGTCCGAATTTCGCGGCAGGAACGTAGGAACCGTTGACGTCACCGTATGCCAGGGCCTCCAGGTTCTCGGTCTGCATACCGGTTCCGGGCACATAAACATTGCGGATGTCCGAAAGCCAGTCGCCTGAAGGAAAACTGGTAATCAATTCTGTGTATCTTCTGGCAATCAGCAGGGCGTCAATGGCATTGACGCTGCCGGTCTGGTTCACGTCTGCGGCTTGCAGGCGAAGCCCGCTGAGTTCGATGTTCACCGTGAAGTGTTGCAGCACCAGCAGGGCATCCGTGGCATTCACACCACCCCAGGGCTTGGCGGAACTGGCTGAGAGGGTGTAAAATCCCGCAGGCAAGCCCGGTATCGAGAAGTCGCCGGCACTGCCGGTGGTTCCCGTGGCTATCAGTTCTGTTCCCTGCCTGACGAAGACCGTGGCTTCGTTGAGCGGGGTTGAAAGGCTGTTGTCGTAGGTCAATACCCCGTTCACCTGCGTTCCCGGAGGCAGACCCACATAGATGGTTACCTGGTCGGAAGCCTGGCATCCGTTGGCATCGGTTACGTAAAGGGTAAAGGTGGTATTCCCCTGCGGATATGCGGTCGCAGCGGGGATGTAGGGATTGTTGACAAGCCAGTAAGGATACCAGTACCACGAATAGGGTTCTGAACCTCCCGTCACCACAGGTGCCATCAAGGCAGAGTCTTCAAAGGGGATGTTCTGGTCGGGACCGGCATCCACCACGGGCAGTTCATGAACCGTCACCGTCAGCTGGGAGGATTGACCGGGGCCGCAGGCGTTCACCGGGGTCACGCTTACCAGGCCTGGCCCGGTCACATTGGTGAAGTCGAGCAGGATACTGCTGTTGTTCTGGCCACTGACAGCCACGGCACCGGCGGGGTAAGTCCACTGGTAAGCAGTAGCATGTTGTACGGGATTGATCCAGTACCATTGATGACCGGCACCCTGGCAGAGGTGTTCCGGACCGTTCACGGGGCCGGCCGCAGCAGGCAGCGGATATACCTGGTATTCGATAGGGATACCGGTGTAAAGTCCGGTATAATACACATCCTGAACCTGCAGCACTTTGGCCGTATGGGTACCTGACCATGAAGGTGAGACCTGATAAACAAACGGGCTGTTCATGATACCTCCCTGGGTCAGGGTGTCTTCCCCGTTAAACCAGGTGATTGTCCATGGCGGTGTCCCTGTGAGGGTCACTTCAAATTCCCCGCTGCTGTTGATGCAGAAGCCTTCGGGACCGGTCAGCATGGCTGTGGGCAGTGAGTCCAGGTAGTAAAAAATGGTGTCGCGCGTAATCAGACTCCATCTTCCGTTTTCGTCCTTTGCCCTCACAAAAAGGAAATGCTGGCCGAAAGCCACATTGTCCAGATCCAGCTGAAAAGCGAGGAACCCCGTATTGGTGGACGGATTCACGTTGACGGCATGTCCGTTGCCTGCGCCGGGATCTGTGTCAATAAAGTACTCCACTGCAACAATCAGGGGAAGTGTGTCGGGCTGTATCTCCTTTTTGTAGAAAGCCCGGATTTTGCTGTGGCTCCAGCGCCCTGCCTCATTCTGAGTCCTTACGAACAGCCTGTGAAAACCCGGGTTCAGGCTGGTGAGATCGGCCGTGAAGCTCAGATCCACTTCAGTGGAGTCTGTTTCCACAGGGATGGCAATCCCCTGACCAAATCCGGGATCATTGTTGATGAAGTATTCCGCCCTGTTGATCTTCTTTTCCGTCAATACCACCACTTGTTTCAGGAAGTTTTTGAACTGGGTGATACTCCATCTTCCGTTTTCATCCATGGCCCGGACAGAAAGCGTGTGGAAACCGTTGTTCAGGGCAGCAATGTTGATGATGTGGCCGACAGAGGTCAGGTTGACTGAAGGGGTGAACGGGATGGGCTGTCCGTTGCCGAATCCGGGGTCAGTGTCGATAAAATACTCAAGATTGGTGATCAGGGGATTATCCAGGACAATCACTTCTTTCAGGAAGGATTTGAAGTGGGTGATACTCCAGCATCCCAGATTGTCTTTCACCCTGACAAAAAGTTGGTGAAATCCTGCCGCTAATGTTGAAATATCAACAGTAAAATCAAGCGTCACATTTCCGGAAACGGCTACAGGGATTGCTGTACCATTGCCGAATCCCGGATCCTGGTCAAAGAAGTACTCGGCGGCAGCCACTTCGGGATTGCCTGGCACCACAAGCTGCCTGAGAAAGCTTTGGTGATGGGTGAGGCTCCAGTTTCCGCAGGTGTCTTTTACCCTGACAAAGATCCGGTGGATCCCCTGTTCGAGGCCGGTGATGTCGGCCGTAAACAACAGGTTCTGGAGGTTTTGTCCGGGTGTGAGCGGAATGGCATTTCCCTGACCAAAGCCGGGATCCTGATCGAAAAAGTATTCTGCCGCCACCACTTCCGGATTGTTGAGGACCACGATCTGCTTGAGGAAGGTCCTGTGGTGGGTGAGGCTCCAGCTTCCGGCTGCGTCTTTCACCCTGACAAAGATCCGGTGGATCCCATCTTCCAGGCTGGTAATATCGATGTTGTAGGTCAGGTTCTGGATGTTTTGTCCGGGAGTGAAGGGGATGGGCTGTCCCTGTCCCGGACCCGGATCCTGGTCGAGGAAATATTCTGCTTCCGTTACGTCCGCTGACGGGAATGGAAGTGAATTGATGAGAAAGGCACGGTCGTAGGTTCGGCTCCAGCTGCCGCTGTCGTCGCGGGCCCTGATGAAAAGCCTGTAGAAGCCTTCCGTCAGTCCTGTGGTGCTGATTCCGAAGTTGAAGTTGTCCAGCAGGGGTGCCGGATTGCTTACCGGCACCTGGATACCTGCACCAAAGCCCGGGTCGGTATTGAAGAAATACTCCACCTGGACGATGTTCTGGGCACGTATTCCGGGGCCGCAAAGCCACAGCAGGATCAAGCCTGTCAGTAGTGCGCTGCCCCGATATATCTTAGGGGTCTGAAATGCAAGTGTTTTCATCATGCTGTCTTTTCCTGGTTTAATTAGGTTCCGCCCCGGGCGGGAGGAAGAGATCAGTTATGAGATTTTGCTTTCAGACTCACCTGGATGTTATTGGTCGGGAGGGAAGGTGCGTTGAAATAATACACTGCCGGGATGGGCGGTAAACCGGAAAGGCGATAAGGGTATGCGCCGCCGTACATGCCGCAGTCTACGCCGCCTTCACCTGCGCCGATGGCGGTAGAACCGGCCTTCAGCTGCCACTGCCCGTCGGTGCTGTTGCCTGTGGCGCCTACAAACACATTGGTCATGTTCACATTCTGCTGATTCCCGTTCTGATTGCCAAACTGGGTGTTGTTGCCGATATTGTAAGTGATGTTACAGTTGCTCGCTGTTAAATATCCATCAGTCATGATGTTGTTGGTCAGGGTTGCATTGTAGACCGTAGCGCTGGAGGAAAGTATGTTGTTGGTGATGAAACCGCTGAAATTAACCCCGGTGGTGATATATCCCTTGATGTAATTGTTCGAGATCAGGATATTGCTGCAGGCATTGGGGAAGTAAAGGGTATGATAATAATAGACATTGTCGAAGTAATTGTTGATGATCCTGACATTGTTGACATTGGCATAATAGGCATAGACCATGTACTGCCCGGTATAAAAGTAGTTTCTTTCAATGGTGATATTCCCAACATACAGATACAAGGGGTAGGTAAAATGGCAACCCATGATTTTTGAACCTTCGCTGCCGCTTTGGAAATAGGTATAGTTATCGATTTTACTCGGATTGGGGTTGGCCTGGGTCTGGGGATTCTGATCAAGGAAATAGCCTGCGCCAATGATCGTAAGAACCTTGGTACAGGTCAGTCCGCCGCTTGAAAAGGGTGAGCCTTCCAGGTAGATCGTATCACCGTTGACGGTTGATGATGCGTCATGGGCGGCCTGCAGGGTAGTGTAATGGGCGCTTGATCCCGGGGCTGCGTTCACCCTCCAGACTGTTGCATAAACCTGAGTGCTGATAACCGCCAGGGCTATCACTGAAGCGAAAAGGAACATTGATTTTCTCATAATTATGAAGGATTAAGGGTTAGATGATTTCTTATCCCCACAAAAGTACCGGTGGTCAGCAGCGCTGACAATCGCATGTTTGGGTGAATTTTTCAGAATGGAGAACTGCTGATCAGAGGGAAAACAGCGTGAAGTGCCGGTGATCAGAGCCTGCGGAATACTTTGTTGATGGCTTCTACTTTGGAGGTTACCTGGAGTTTTTCGTAGGTATTGCGGATGTGGCTGCGAACCGTATCCATGCTGATGCTTAGCTTGTCGCCGATCTCCTTGTAACGGTAGCCCCTTGAAATGAGCTCCAGGATCTCGTACTCCCTTCGGGTGAGATTGTATGCTTCCGCCTGGCTGTCAGGTTTCTGCCGGAAATAATTCACTACCCTGGAGGCGATCTGTGAATTCATGGGTGATCCTCCTTCATGCACTTCCCTGATGGCTTCCAAAAGCCTTGCCGGGGAAGTCTTTTTGAGGAGGTATCCGCTGGCACCGGCCTTCAGCGACTGGAATATTTTTTCATCATCTTCAAACACGGTGAGCATCATGAACTGGGTTGCGGGCATTACCGATTTAAGGAAGAAAATCACCTGGATGCCGTCGCTGCCAGGGATGTCAATATCCATCAGTACTACATCCGGCTTCAGATCCGGGATGCCGCTCATGGCCGAATTGCCGTCAGGAAAAGTGGCAATGCATTGAAAACCTTCAGAGAAGTTGATGATCATGGCGAGCCCTTCCCGGATATCTTCCTGGTCTTCGACGATCACCACGCGGATAAGCTGTTCATTCATGACTGGTAAAAATACTACATGGACTGTCGCCGACCATCACATTTTTGTGTGAATTTACAGCGGACAGCTGAAATGTATTGTTGTTCCCGAACCCGGGGCAGAAACAATGCTGACCCGTCCCCCGCAATCCATCGCCCTTTTCCTGATATTACCAAGGCCTTCGCTGAATATTTCAACACTTGAAGGATCGAAGCCGCATCCGTCATCTGTTACCCTGAGTTCAAACTGATTACCCTGGTACCGTGCTTCAATTTCAACCTTCGAAGCTCCGGCATGCTTCAATATATTATTTAAAGACTCCTTATAAATCAAAAAGGTATCCTTTCTGTGCTGGTTGTTAACGGTTATCGAAGGAAGTTGACCGGGAGTTTCAAAACGCAGGCTGATCCCTGTGTTTTCGAGAAGGGAACCTGCATACTCCCGCATATAATAAATCAGGCTCTTCAGATTGTCGTATTCCGGTTTTGTGATCCAGATCATGTTGGAGATGTTGTCGATTAACTCCCCTGCCACCATGGAAATCTTGCCTACCACCGGCATAAAGCGTGCGGGCTCATCCACGGTTTTTTTCACAATTTCAGTCAGTACGGCGATCTGGGATATGCCTGTACCAATATCATCATGCATGTCTTTGGAAATCCTCAGACGCTCTTCCTGCACGGCCCTCTCTTTTTCGAGCAGAAGAATGCGTTCCTGGTATTTGGCTTTCAGGTAGGTCCGTACAATGATATAAACGATCGCCATCAACAGCACGGAAGTCAGCAACAGAAACCACCATGTCCTGTAGAAGGGTCGCAGTATCCTGAAATGCGCTAATTCCACCGCCTCCGAGTATTCATTTCCCGGTTCCGACAGCTTCACCCAAAGCCGGTAGGAGCCCGGCGGAAGTTGCAGGAAGCGAATGGTATTTTGTTCACCCGTATATATCCACTCATCCTTCAACCCATCCAGTCTGAATGCGTAATTCCGCGCCCGCAGCGGAGGATAATCCAGGCTGGTGACCCGGAACCACCAGTTATTCTGCTGATGCCGGTAATTGTTCCTGCCTTTTCGGGTGATAAGCCCCGGGTCCAGCAAGGTCTCATTGACGGTGACAGCCGACAAACTGAGTTGTAAGGAAGGTTTCTGCGAAAGCACAAAGTCCGGAATGAAAAGGTTGAATCCCTGTATCCCTCCGAATACAAAGGAGCCGTCTGCTGCCTGCAGATAGGCATTCGAATTGAACTCCGGAGATTGAACCCCGTGGTAGGTGCCAAAGTTTCTGATCTTGTTGTTGTTCAGGTAAATGCAACTGATCCCCCCGTTGGAACTGCACCACAGTCTTCCGCTTTTGTCCGGAAGCGCCGCATACACATAATTATTCGACAGACCGTTACCGCTGTGGTAATGACGATACAATACGCTGTCATCCTGATAAATATAGATCCCGTTATTGGTTCCTATCAGTAACAGCCTGGGATGGAGGGATTTCATAAAGAAAACCTTCCTCACTTCTGATGGCAGTCTAAGAGATTGCTTTTCTGTGACGGGTTTCATACCCGGCCAGTGATATTTCAGAATGCTGTTGTTGAGTCTGATATACAATTGTTTGCCTCCCGATCCTGCTGCAGGGCACAGCATGGCTGATCTCCAGACCTGCTTTTCTCCTGTCAACCGGAAACCTGAAGAAGTATACCTGACCGTTAAAAGGTCATTACCTGAATTGCACAGATACGCTGTTTCATTCAGACTGACCAGTGTGCGTGATTCCTTCACAGACAGACAGCGGAATTCCTGTATGGCAACTCCGGTGGCTGTCACCCGGAATGTCGCCTGCCACAGACCGCGCTCTGAGGCAAAAAGTATGTACGGTCCTTTGCGTTGCATTGCATGTACCACCATTGGTGAGAAGCCGCTTGTTTCGCTTGTGCTGACCGGGATCAACCGGCAGTGATGCATGTCAAACACCCTGAGTGTTGTGTTGAAACACGAAACCAGCAGCAGGCTGTCGTTCAGACTGGCAAAGGATTTGCAGAATTCAGAGCCCAGATCGAAGTGGGTCCAGGGAATCGTATGGATATGAAGAAAAAGATTTTCTTCAGGACGGTAGATTTCCACACCATTGCCGTCAGTACCCGTCCAGATGTTTCGATTCCTGTCTGAATAAAGGCTGGTGATCAGGTCGGAGGCGCGTTTCGTGAAATTTATCCCCTCACGGATCACTTGCCTGAATTTTCTCTCACGGCGATGCATGGTCCACAGTCCTTTCCCGTATGTGCCGATGAGAAAGATGTCAGCCCCGGGAGAAAGAACGGATTTGATTTGAGGATCGTCCAACTCAGGGGGATAGCGGGAAAAAACCGTCGCTTTCTCCTTTGTTGACATACGGTAACAGGCCTGCTTCCCGAACAGCCAGGTAGTCAGGTCATTATCCTGGTAAACAGCCCTGATTCCCAGCTCGTTGAGCAGAGGATATGGCATCACAACTGCTTTTTCCCCGGGTTTGAAATGAAAAAAGCCCTGGTCGGTGTTCAGGATAATGTCAGCGGAAGGCTTCAGGACGGTAAAATCAGTGAGTCCGGTGCATGTACGGGTACAAAAGGCCGAAAAGGCCGTATCCATGCTTTCCAGGCTGCCGTCTGCAGGATAGTACCAGAACAGGCCCCGGCATTGCAACCAGAGCAACAGTCCGTTTTCCTCTATGTGAACCGGCAGTACTGATTTGTCGCGCAGTAGCGGCGGATTGAAAAATCCTTTACCGGGAGTGTAGACCGACATGCCGTTTTCCGTACCAATATATAGATTTCCTCTTGTATCCTCCATGATACCCCTGACCACATTGTTGGCCAGTGAGGACGGATCGGACGGGTCATGCCTGAATGTCATGATATCCTGTCCTTTCAGCAGGTTCAGCCCGTCGCCCGTGCCGGCCCAGATAAACCCTTCTTTATCCTGGTATATGCAATAGACTGTGTTTTGAGTCAGACCATTGTTGACCGAATAATTTCTGACTTTCCATAAGGGATAAAGGACAGGCTGACCCGCTGCGGAAAGGCACAAGAATACCAGTAAAACTGTAAGCTTTCTCACAAGGCGAAAGTACTGAGAAAACGGTTTGGACTTGCTACCAGCCTGGCCTGATAATCCAGGTCATTTTCCGACTTTCACCATCCTGATCATGGCTTTATGCCTGCCACTCATTCCTTCTGTAAACAGTTCAGCGAAATAAAGGCCATTGGCAAGCGTCGAGCCGTCGAGTTGTAAGCTGTAACTTCCTTTTGATTTTACTTCATTTAGCAGTTGCATTACCTCTTTCCCCGGCGGGTCGATAAGTCTGATCATTACCCTGGAATCTTCCGGCAGGCTAAACCGCAAAAGGGTTTGGTCGCTGAAAGGATTTGGCTGGTTTTGGATCAGGCTAAAGGAGATGGGAACATCTAATTTTAATCTCGGAAGGAAAAGATTAAGATTGACGATCTCTTTTCCTTCGGCATCTGCAATGGAACTTTCCGGTTCAAGGGAAAACAGGGTGTATAGCCCGGTTTCCATGTCCAAAGCTTTGATTCTCAGGTATAATATGGCATCCTCAGATTGTGCCTGCAGGGGTTGCAGACTGTACCAGGCGATGCGAAGCAGGCCGTTTTTTGTCGTGAAGGAGAGGTTTCCCCGGCTGTTTTCAGCCTGGACGATATCGAGGAGTTCAAGTTTATCAGCCTCATAACGGATCACCAGGGAAATAGCGCCGATTTCAGCGTCCCGGTCCACAGTGAGGGGAATATCGATGATCTCTCCAGCTCTGATATCCATATGCGTTTGCTGGAACAGGCGGATGGCCGGCTGGGGTTTGCCGGCCGGTGGATTGTACGATCCGTCAATATCGCCTGTGCAGAGTGCCCGGAATGAATAAGCAAGATCTTCTCCGCCAAAAACCAGGGTGTCCTTTTCAAATTGCCAGTTCCCGGCCGCAAAGACGAAGGAGGGATTTACAAAGCGTGTGGCAATTCCCAGCGCATCGGCTGCATTCAGCTGTCCTGAAAGATTCATGTCTCCTGCTTTGAATCTGAGGCCTGTGATCGTATCCAGTTCAACAAAATGCCTCAGGACCAGCAGGGCATCAGCAGCATTTCCCCCTCCCCAGGCTTTGGTGGTAGTAGCATTTATTACATATGAATCTGGTGATGGAGGGACGAGCGTGAATTCTCCATAGGAACCTGTGAAAGAGGAATCTCTGACAATACCGTTCAAATTTTGCAATTGCAGCATCACCTGGTCAAGCGGGCTTGACGCATCGTTCAGATAGGTGAGGCTGCCGTGAATGGCTGCCTGATCCGAATAGAAGCTTACCTGAGCCTCGGCTTCGTTTTTCATATTCTCACACTGTCCGGTATTATCCGTACCAAGGGAAAAAAAACGGTAGGTGTTTCCGGGCTTTCCGCTGAAAAATACTGTTTCGCCCGGGACGTAGTCATCCAGTTTCGTGAACGGCCCCGTGTTTTCAGCGACAAACACTGAGAAAAAAGCAATTCCTGATCCGCCAGGATCATCATTTCCGTTAATGCTGAGCTGAATGGTGGTACTGTCTGTCTGGGAGGCATATACACTTAATGAGGTTGACGGGGGCAGGGCGTCCAGCGTGTTTTTCCAGGTGTTTGTGAGGATCGCCTCATTCAGGTCGAACACAATGGCTGCCTGTGCCAGGACAGTATCGCCCGTAATAACGTTGTTCCCTGGCTTCAGGGTCAAAGAAACAAATCCTTCCCCGATATGGGTTGCGGTATCGTTTACCGGAAGAAATCCCATCAGCGGATCAACGGGTTGCAGGCCGGTGGCCGGATCGATCGCCTGAAAGGTCCAGAATATCTTACGGTTTTGCACATCAATGCCGGACGTCAGATCCACAAAAACACCCAGGGAGTCCCTGACATCGAGCCGGTCTGTATACCAGGTGGAGCCTTCCGGCGGACTGAAATGCATATTAGCGAAACTGAATGTGCCTAATCTGAAGGAATAGAGATTGAAATGCTCATCAACGGGCAGTTCGATATGAATTTTGGTGGCAGGTGCGGTTGCAAATTCCGGATCGTTCTCAAAATAAACCTTATAAGGGATTGTTGAGCCGGATGCAACGAATTGTTCAGGGCCATAGCCCGCCGGACCATTGATTTCGTTTGGATCGCGCGGATAAAAGACCGGGATTTTCCAATGGGAATCCTCATCTTTATCATTACAATTTTTGATTTTAATGCTTGCGCTTGCAGTATCTTCACCAACACAGCCTTCAGGGCGGATCAATATCACCTTATACTTTCCTTCATTATAAAGTATAATATCAGGGCCGTCACCGATCCAGGCCATCTGAGAGGGATCACAATCCGTGTCCGGACAGAAATACCATTTACAAACGCCGGAATTACAGTTTTCCCCTATCAGCTTCACTTCCGGGTCATCCGCACATTTGGTCCTTTGGCCTGCTCCGCGAATGTTGACTTTGGGTTTCCAGGGCAGGATGGTGAAATCTTTTTTTCCCTGGCAATCATCCTCGGGATTGGTGACCGTCAGGGAATAGTCCCCGGGAGGCAGGTTGTCCACGGCAAAAGTGCTGGCTCCGTTGCTCCACTGGTACTGCGGGGTCACACTGCCCTCAAGTTCCACATATACTGAAGCGCTGCCGTCGTCTGTATTGCATCCCGACTCATCGGTGGTGGTCAGTTTGATGTAAATGGGAAAAGCTTCTTCCAGATCGTAGTCCTTTTCAATGGTACAACCACTGTTGGGATCGGTGATGGTCACTGAATAAGAACCTGCTGCCTTGTCGGTGATATAAAAGTCCGTTTCTCCTGAACTCCATGCAAAATTAACTGTCGCCATTGGCACACCTCCAACAGTCAGGCCGATATAACCATTGTCTTTTCCGCAGCTGGGTTGCTGTATGTCCTCCTCTTTCAGATACATGGCTCCGTCTCCCACACCAACTGCATGCCAGGCATTTTTTACCTGGACCACCTCATGAGCACATTCATCATTTTCGTTAAAGAATTTTGCTGCATTGATCATAGCTGTCCGCATACCCGCAAAATCCGTGTTCGCAGTCAGGCTGTGAGTCAGGGCATGATAGATGATTCTGGCCGCATTCTGGGTCCCGACAGGTTCAACCTTGAATTCGTTTCCAATGTCGTTGGTGCCTGATCCTCCAACACACAAGAGGTAAAAGCAGTGTGACATGACACTGCAGTTCGTGTGAACACCTCCAAAGTCATTGGCTTCTCCGTATGGTGGAACAGGTGTGATATAATTATCTCCTCCGTATGTATCTGGTTGAAAAAATGCTTTTGGATTAGCCAGGGAACGCGACGGCGCAAAACAAAAGCCTTCACCTATGGTCCAGTTGCCGAATTTGGAAAAAAACTCAACCATGGTTCCGAAAACGTCGGCAATGCCCTCATCAATGGCACCTGATTCCGCCTGGTAAAGAAGCCCCGTGCCGGCCACATTCCCCACAACACTGTGATCCACAACTGCATGTGTGAACTCGTGGGCTACCAGGTCAAGGCCGGCAATCGGTCCGCAGATCGCTCCGTCACCGTCTCCAAACAGAAAGACTTTTGCAGGAGGACCTGTCCACAAGGCATTGTTGAATTTGTTTTTGTAGTTGATATAACTGTATATCGGGGCATTGAGGTTGTTGTAACTGTTCCTGTTGTGCTTATATAGGTAATAATCATATGCTTTCTGCATGGCCCAGTGGACATCAGGACCGTAATGCGGTGGGTCAGGGGTACTTATCCAGTTGTTGGTGGAATTTTTAATGGGTACCCCCTGGCTGATGATTTCTCCCTGTTGCAGGCTCATGGTATAAATGCCCTGCCCGCGTCTCGAATCCTTGAGGAAATAATGGTTGTCTTCCCCGCTTTCGCTTGAGAAATATGTTGTGTAAAACCTCCGGCTGCCACTGTACAGGGTGTGGGCATCACCGGTGGCATGGCTTTCTTCTGCCCTGAAGCTGGTAATCTCATGCAGGATACTCCCGTTTGAAGCATCCACATACACGATCTTACTGTCGAAGGGCCTGACACTAAGGATCCCGAATCTCCAGGCCAGGTGGAAAACTCCGCTGTTGTCAAGTTTATCGTTGACAATGCACAGGACTCCCTGTGGCGGCCCGTTTTCTTCATATCCGGTGTTCTCTTTCAGATTGAAGGCTTCTGCCGGTGATAATTCCCATGCGTATAAGGAAGCATGGATATGAGACAGCGCTTTCTGCAGGGCAATGGTTTCAGTGATAGCCGGACGGGTGTTCAGATTCAGCCCGCTGACCCATTGTCCGATCAGATGTGTCACATACCCTTGCTGTTCGTGAACAATCAGGTTGGCGAAGTCCACAGGCAGGTTCCGGAAAGTTTGTTGAAAACGGTAAACTTTCAGCCCACTGATAAACTCGTCTGCCCTGAGGTTAATAAAGTGATCATCGCTCCCGGTCTGAAACAGCTCCCTGTGCCTGGTGAACAATGATTCAAGCCTAATCCTGCTGTCTTTTTTCAGGCAAAGATATTGCGGAGTGCTACTCTTGTCGAGTATATCTTCAATTCTGCCCAGCGGATTCAGGCGGGTTTGTCCCTGTATTAAACTTACCGGAAAAAAGTTACTGAAAAGGAGAAAACAGAAGGCAGTCGCCTGAACGTGTTTCCTTATGTTAGCTTTGTTTGTCATAGCCTGGATTATTTCGAATGAACACCGGATATTTATTTGGTCAGGAGGAATTCAAGAGATCCCCAGTTTGCTGTTTTGCAAAAGATTTTCAGGTCACAGGAGGCCCCGGGCCGCAATACATCCTCAGGTCCTCCCGGTTCACGGAATTCAAGGTTCAGGTCAAAGAATTGCAGTCCCAGATCGGCAGCGACCCTGGCGATCGCAGCATGGCTGAGGCTCAGTAAACTTCGTTTCGGAACCGGGATATCATTGTTCCCCATATTGATGCATTGGATACTCATGTTGAAGGTGCTGTATGGCCTGACATGCGCAGGATATTCAATATTTGTCAGCAGCACGGGTTCCATGAAGGGAATGATCTCAAAACCATCCTCCAGCATGGCGATCGATCCGTCCGCTTTCATGGCCTTCACATCATAGGTTCCACCGGGCATCGCAATTGGCTGCCAAAAGCTTGTCCCCTGTCCGACCCGCTGAAGCGCAAAGCTTGCGAGCACCAGGGTTGGATTGATAAAAACGATGCTTTTTGCCGATAAGGAGATGGAATCTTTCAGCAGTAAAATATTCATGTCAGGTGTGAATTTAGAACCGTATATTTTAACGGTGACCGGACCCGGTGACCCTCCTCTGTCCTGATCCACCATACGGATCTCAAAGGAAAGAATGCTCGCCAGTAAACGGATGACTTGTGATGCCCCGGGGAGCGTGGTGCCCGAAACCAGAAAATACCAGGTTCCCGCTTCCAGGCTGGGAATGTACAGATGCTGATTCCCGCTTACAGACAGGCTGTGGCTGAACTGATGATGAATGCGGCTTGGTACTTGCCCGTAGGAAGCATAAATCTCATTGATCCCGTTTATGGAATCCCCCTTCATGTCGAGCAGCAGGGTCTCCCCGGCAAGGCTGTCGGGTATAAGAAGTTTAAAATAAAGCAGCTCCAGGTTCTCCATCGGGAATACTTCCGGCACTCCGATGACAAGTTCAGGCAAATCAAGCATGATGGCGTTACTGATCAAAATGTTATTGTCTTCATTGGTTTCCTGGTATGCATTGTTGATGTCAGTCCGGATCACCAGGTAATACGTTCCTGCTGCGATGCCCGGCAATGGTAACAGACTGTCACAAGTCTGAAGGCCGCCACCAGGAAGACTGAGAGCACGCTCGCAGGTGAACCACAGCAGATCGTCGTTGCTGTAAAGGCTGTCATTCGAAAGGTATATGCCGTCTTTCAGATTGCCTTCCAGCTGATTGTTTCCGGCATTGATCACTGTCCAGCTGATCCCGGCTGCTGTCTGGGAACTCAGATCGAGGGTAACTTCACTGAGCGTGAGATCGGATGGGGGAGCCTGCCTGAAAAACACAAGGGCTTCGGCGGTGTTATTGTTTTCACCGGCATATTCATAATGCGTGTCATCAGCATCTGTTTTAAAAAGAAGCCAATAATTGCCTGTAATAGTTGGATTTGCGCTAAGAACAGTCGAGTCGGTGTATTCCTCCCCCGGATGAAATCCGCTAAAAGGATTTCGATTGTCTGTATACAACAGGATGTCTCCTGTGTTGATCTGCTGATCGGACGAAAGATAGATTTTATCTTTCCAGGCATCAAAGGGAAGGGTATCACCCTGGTTTTTTACCGTCCACTGAACAGGATATGTTCGGTTGGTATAGACCTGAGCTGGGGCCTGTAATGAAACAGCTGTAAAATCAGTGTAAGGCATGGCGGTGATTATCAGGGGATTGGGCTGTCCGTTAACAGACACCAGGCAGGAGTTATTATTGCGGTTAATGTCGGGATTGACACCCTCATCATCACATACCACAAAGAGGTAGACGTTGTTGATGAGGTTAGCGGGCAGGCGCAGTGATTTGAACTGGGTATAGGTGTTTCCCGCCTGCAATTGTCCGGTTCTGAACCACCGGGCGATCCTGACATCCTCCGATGGATCAAAAAAAGCATCGGCAGAGGCATATAAGGCATCCTGCCAGTCGGGGTAAATGCTTGAAACCTGACTGATATTGGCAGCCGTGTAAGAGAAACTGATGATGGAAGCCATTCCCAGGGTGTCTGCTTCCGTTACCGCACTCATTACCGTGAGGTCCAGGCCATAAGGCTTTACATGAACAGGCAGGGAAGCCGGTGCGTTGTTGTTCTCGCCGCTTCCTTCATAAATATTATTCCCGGCATCAAGTCTGATGTGAAGGTAATAGGTGCCATCATTCAAGTGTTCGGGAAACGCACAGCTTGCAGTTGCCAGGTTGACGGAATCTATGGGAAGGGGAAGCTGCAGGTCGATTTGTTTTAGCAGGGTGACGCTCTGGTCAAACCAGTCGGGTAAACTGCTCCAGTATATCTTGTGGTGCCAGTTCAGACCAAACATGGATTGATTGCCTGCATTGACACTTGTCAGTCCCAGTTGAAACGGAAGTCCCGCAGTAAGGGTGTCCTGAATGTCCAGGGAAACGAATTGCAGGTCTGGAACAGGACCCTGGGTGATTAGCAATGGTTCAGAAGCCGTAAAGAGGTTGTTGTCCCCCTGGCTGCCTTCTTTCACGGTATTGAGCCAGTCGGTATAATAACTGACATACCAGTTGCCTGTCAGATCAGGGGGAATGATCAGGGTATCGGTATATATGATACTGTCACCGGGTGCGAGATTACAGGTTTTGTAAGTCAGCAATATCTCCCTGTCAAGTGGCGGGTTCGCCTGTGGCATCAGGGAAAGGGTAACACGGTTCACCATATTGGTGTCGCCCGCAATTCCCTGACCCGTGTTCTTAACGGTGGCTTTGATGATCATCTGGCTGCCGGAACTGACGGAAGCCGGCAGCTGCAAAGCGGAGGTCACCAGGTCGGCTCTCCGGATGTAAATGCTGTTGTTGCTCCTGGCGATGTTGTTGTTTTCATGGCCGGGCTCGTATATCCTGTTATCAGCGTCAACCTCAGTATATAAGTAATAATAACCGCTATTCACATCGGGCAGTTTGCATTCATCTTCCAGGCTCTTGAATTCCTCAGGCAGCAGGGAATACGCATGGTTGTTCTCTGCCGTGACTACTGCTGTTGAAGGGTTGAACACGGCTTCCGGGCACAGGTAATACCGGCTGAGAATTCTTCTTAACTGGAGCTTTCCTGGTCCGAGGTTGGTGACCGCATGCTGAATCAGCATGGAATTGTCTGAGGAATCAACCGACGGAATATCAAAACTTCCGGCAGTGAGATCAGGATTGACGATCAGGATCGCTTCGGAAGCACAAGCACGGTTGTTGCCCTCCATGTTGTATTCGAACACATCGTTTTCGTAGTCGGTTAGTACATGAAAGTACCAGGGACCATTCAACCCGGCGGGTATGGGAATTCCGACCTCTTTTGAATATCCTGAGCCGGGTGAATTTCCGTTGTTCTGTATAACAAGGATTTTGTAAAAGGAGACCTCATCAGGATGAAAATCAGCCGACAAACAGAGGTATACCACATCCTTCCATTTGCCTGCCAATGGCGTGGAGCCACCCTCATTGCTGACCGTGTATTTGAGCGTGATGTTTGACCCTGCCGTAGCAGTGGGGGCATGCTGAATATCGGTGACCTGCAGATCGGGCGGGGGTGTCAGGTAAACAGTGATGGTGTCGCTGCGCAGGATGTTATTTCCGTCAAACACATACTCAAAAACCTGTTGATTGGCATCGGTAAATACATAGATAAAATACTTCCCCGATAATTCCGGCGGAAGGGTGGTGCTCAGGTTTACCGTGTAGGTGCTGTCGGGGGCAAGACTGCTGCTGCGGCTTTCTGTGTGAAGAAGAAAGGCAGTGGCAGGATTGAGTATGGTGTCATGGCTGATATATATATTGTCTACCCAGCTTTGAACATAAGGGCTGACTTCACCCTGGTTTGTAATCGTATAAGTGATATTCACCGCCTGGCCTGAGAAAGCGCTGCCTGGTTTGATGATCTGGGTAACGCTGAGATCGGGAACAGGCGGAACGGTGAGAAAGATGGGGTGGTAAAAGAAGTTGTCGTGTTGATAATAATTGAATGGAAGTGGCTCTTCATTGGCTTCTTTTACCAGGTTGAAAAGCGGTCTTGTATAGGATCTGGCCATCAGGTGTGGTGGCGGATTATAAGGAACAATGGGCGGACCGTTGAATTCGATATCCATCGCATCAGGGGCATCCGTGAGAAAGAAAAGGAAGTAGTTGCCATAGATGTTTTCAGGAAGGATAAATGTTTTCGTTTGTGTATAGCTTTCTCCCGGGTTCAGGGAACTCACGTTCGGATATTGTCCCAGCAACTGTATGGCCCAGTCTTCGTCATAACAGGCAAGATCAGGTGTCAGCCAGACTCTGTCGTACCAAAGCGGGGAGGTGGTAGGACCGAGACCATCGTTCTTGACGGTCCAGCTTACCTGCAGTACCTGTCCTGCCGCTGGTTGGGAAACCTGAACCTGGGTGATGTGAAGTTCAGGCAGGGGAAGCATGCTGAACTGGTTTACCTGGCCGGGGGTGCTCTTGCATGCATTCAGTGCGTTCACTCTCCACAAATGGGTGCTGCCTTCCTTCAGTGGATATGTCGGCGTGAAATTCAGCATGCCTTCACCTGAGGCAGCAGCCTGAACCGGTTCTGTGTCTCCTTGTTTCCAATGGTAGATTTCGTAATGCGTGGCCCCGGCCGCAGGATTCCAGGAAAAAGTGACGGGATTTAATAATCCGCCGGTATCCGGTTCAGGATGAAGGATACTTACCTGGGCGGGTTGGGGAGGATCGACCATGGTAATCATGACGGAAGCAGTGTCGCTGATTGTTCCGCTGCTGACACTGACTGTGTAACGTGTTGACTGGGATGGTACTACCCATGGATTTGGGAGGGTGGAAGTGAAACCGGGCGGATCAGAAAACCATTGGTACTGAAAGTTGCCAAACAGGCCCGAAGCCTGCACAGACAACCTTGTGCTGTCTTCTTCACAGACTGATGTTTTGGTAGCATTGGCCGCAATGGTGAGTGGCCTGCAAATGGCGCCCGAAGAAAATACCGGTGGCGGAGTCAGGGGAAGACCGTTCACATCGGTGATCTCACATCCGGCAAGAAAACTCAGATTTACAATGGGGAACATTGTTGTAATCTTCAGATCCAGCAGCTTGCCTTCTGCAGCCGTGACACCAGCATAGTTCAGGCAGCTGATGGCAATGACATCACCGTAAGCATTGGCAAAATTGAAACCATTGTCGAATGCGCTGTGCCAATTCACTGCACCATGGAAATAAGAAAAAGACTGTACGAAGGAAATATACAATGTGATGGAACCCACATTGCTGAAATTGCTGAAATAAACCGGTACCAGCATTTCCTGTATTTGTCCGGTGATCATGGTGTCAATCCGGATGACAGCCGGCTGGGCATGGGTTTGTTTTCCGGCAAAAAGGGCAATCAGGATAATAAGAATGATCTTCTTCATGGTCGAAGTTCTTTTAGTTTGTTTTGATGAACGATTGGTGCAGGCTCCGGCTGCCGGTTGTTCCCTTGTATATTAAAAAGAAACTGTACAGGCCCGGCGACAGTGATTCCGTGTTTACTGAAAAAGCTGCAACTCCTTCTGTCACTTGAATGGAAACACTGGCGGCCACTGGTTTCCCGAGAACATCAAGGATGTGTGCTTCCAGTTCTCCTGATCCGGGTAAAGACACCCGGCAATGGATCAGGTCGGAACATGGGTTCGGGTACACCTGCAGTTCCGGGATTCCGTCGGCATGCCTGACATGGGAAGGCAGGGATAAAATAACGGGAGTAATGACCCGCCCTTCCGGGTCTGCGAACTCAGCGGGGTCTGCAAGTGTGATGCCGTGATGGACTGGCGCTTCCGGTTTTACCGGTCGCAGCAACAGGTTCATCAGTATGTCGCCGGCATCCAGATGCAATCCCCTGTAATCCTGCCAGGCAACCCTGAGTATGCCTTCATCATCCAGATGATATATGACACCATCGGCCACTGCATTGACACAGATCACCGCATAAAGACCGGCCGGTATTGCCAGCCCAAGGCTGAAAGCACCAAGCAGCAATTCCTGTTTCACACGAAGTGGCAAAACGATTGTCCCATCGGAACCTTCAGATGCGAAACCATCGTTGAGCAAGGTAACAGGCGGCATCACCCTGGCGTAGGGAATATTGGAAGCATTGACATCACCCATGCATAATGCATCGAGATAAAGGCTTACGGCTTCATCATTGATCATGAAGAGCGGATGCCATGCCCAGTCACCTGCAGGGAAGGTGTCAAGTAATTCAACCGTGCGTCGAAGGATGAGCAGGGGATCGGCGCTGCTGATGGTGCCTGAATTATTCACGTCGGCGGCTTTTAGCCTGAGTCCGCCCAGTGTGATGTACCTTACAATGTGCCGGCTGACTTCCAGTGCATCCGTGGCATTGACCCCGCCAAAACCTGATGGCTGGATGTGAATCTGATAGGTGCCGCTTATCTGCTCGCTGAAACTGAAGGCACCGCCAATCCCGCTCTGGGTGGTTTCAATGATGTCTCCGTCAGCATTCATCAGGCTAAGGGATGCATTGTTCAGCGGGGTAAACTGCTGGTTGGCGTAGCGAAGGAAACCCGTTACAGGATAAACGGGTAAAACGGTGATGCTGATTGATGCAGCCGATTGGCATTGGTTGCTGCCTGTCACCAGCAGGGTGTAAACCGTACTGGTGTCGGGACTTGCTGTCGGGTTCCCTGTTAAAGGGTCGTTAAGCCCCTGGACAGGGTTCCATTGGTAAGTGAAAGGCGCTTCTCCCTCAATGATCGTGCTGTTCAGTTGGGTGGCCTCCCCGATGGGGATGGTGTCATTGCCGCTCAAAGTGAATACGGGGCTCTGTATTACCTCTACATGGACCGAATCACCTGAAAAACAGCCTTCGCCATTCTCCACAGTCAGATAATACATGCCGGTATTATATAATTGAGCATCCTGGATCAGGAGATCTTTCGTCATGGATTCAAAACCGGAAGGCCCCGTCCAGTGGTTCGAGAAGTTTTCACCCATTGCGGTAAACCTGGCGTTGGCACGGTACAGAAACCCTGATCCTCCTTCCAGGTTGCAGCCGGGACCGCAGTTATCGCAGTACTGAGACCAGGTCTTCCCGGGAATGGAAGTGTATTGTATGGAAGATGCATATCCCCACAAGACATCATTGTCGAAGCAGATCTCTACAGCGATGTTGTCAATTCCATTCCAGTAGAAAGGTTCCTCCAGGTTGAAACTGTTCCAACCGGCAGTTACCAGGAAGGATGAGGTGTCAAAAACCAGTCCGAGGTCCGGGACAAAGCCACTCAGGTTCTCTGTCACGGTATGACTCATTTTAATTGAAAAGCCCTGCATAGCCGGAAGACCGGCCAAACCTGCTTTGAATGCAATACTGGTGATATATCCCCTGATCAGGCCTGCTTGCTGCAATTCCCCGGCTGTGTAGAGGTATTGCGTCCTGTCGTCCAGAAAATTGGTTCCGAATGGCGATGGCCCTGCCTGGGAAGTATAGGATGTACCTGTTCCGATGACAGCTTCAAGAGGGAACGGCGGCACATACCCGCTGATGCCGGGGCTGATGAACAGGGGAAGCCCGCTGCACAGGGTCGTATCACTTGTCAGACTGATCACTGCTACAGGGTAGAGATTAAAAACGAGGGTGTCGGAGGAAACACAGGCGTTACTGTCCAGAACGGTCACCGTATAAGTACCCCCGGCTTCCGGTGTCATTGTCTGGCCGATTGAACCGTCGCTCCACAGGTAGGAGAGATACCCGCTACCGGCATCCAATTGAAACAGGGTGCCTTCGCAGGCGGAGGTGTCCGGTCCTAAATCCACAAAATGGTCATCGTAAAGGATCTCTAAAACCACCGGCACGACCAGGCTGTCGTTCCTGGGATCATTGCTGAGGATAACAAACTGGGTTTGGTAAATGCCGGCATTCATTCCCTTCCGCTGAAAGTGGCCCGTCACCGTCGCTGCCCCGCCCGGTAAAAGGTTGCCGCTGATGGCAGGCATGTTTACCCATGGCAGGTCTGTCTCAGGTATTTCATATTGCAAAATCTCCTCCCCGTCGTTGCTAATGTCGAAATTGAATGAATCCCCTGCTTCACACCCAAGCACCGTCTGCACTGTGTCGGGGAGAACCAATAAATGAGGAGCCGGAAGGGACATTCCGCTTAAACTGACTTTGATCAGGCTGTCGTTGTTGGGTATATACAGGGTATCGGTGTGGTAACCGGTGGTCAGCGGATGGAACATTACCCGCAGGCTGTCAACCGACCTGGGTAAAATAGTCAGGATCGAAGGATCGGCCGAAAAGGAACTCCCTGTCAGGTATGAACCGGTCAAAAACAATGTGTCACATCCGTGGTTGTTAATAATCAACCACTTATGGCTTTCGCTGAATTGCATGATATCCCCCAGATACAAGCTGTCATCTGCAGCTTCAATGATGGCTTCACCTGTCACAACAACCTGAAAAGGAATGACCTGGTACATCCGGAGGGGATCATTGGTGTGCAGCATCACATGGGTGGTCGTCAGGCCGCTGTTCATATAGGTGGCTGATATTACAGCCAACACGTTTGTTGAATCACCGGCAGGAACAATGCCTGAGGAGGGTTCAAACAGCAGGAAACGGTCAACCGGTGCTTCGCTGTTTACCCGCGTGGCCAGGTTGTAACCGTTACGCATGGATGGGCTCTTGTCTATGATATAATATCCCGATACCTCATTCATGTCCCAGTAACCGATCAATCCTGATTCAGCTCCGTTTAATGACCTGTGCATGTTTTCTTCCAGCTGTGAAGCTTCTCTTGCATGATTCCATACCCGGAGTTCATCTACTGTGCCGTTGAAATAACTGGTGGAGGAATTGTATTCTTTCCCGATATAATTCCATCCGTAACCGGTATAATTTGAATAGACGGCTGCGGTGTTTTTCAGCGCTCCGTTCACATATATCCTTGCCGAATCTCCGTCGCAGCTGCCGGCCAGGTGGTACCAGGTACCCGTTTGCGGAGATACACCCGACGAAAGTACTTCAGAGCAGGCTCCGGAACGGGGTTTGATTATCAGTCCGAATACCCCGTTTTCAATGGTCAAAGCCCAGTTCTGGCAGTTTCCCACACCGCCGTAGATGGTTTTTCTCCCGCTCCATATTGAATCGCATTGTACCCATGCTTCCAGTGTCCACTGGGTCCCGGGATTCCAGCTGCCGAATTGTACGTAGGAATTCACTCCGTTGAAAAACAGGGCACGATGCGGCGGATTGTACATGATATTTGCCTCCCAGCTTAAAGGGACAAGCCCGTTGTTGCGGATCACAAAGGGGACCTGGATGGAGTCGGCACAACTACCGGTAAGCAGGCTGACCTGCTCAGGTTCGTAATCAAGCACCGGCGGAGGAGTAGTTTCGCCTGTAACAGGGATGAGATACTCCCCGTTATTGGTGAGCAGGCTCAGGGTATCATAATAGTTTCCGCTTACGGCAGGATAAAATTCCAGGAGGATTTCCAGTGAATCGCCCGGGAGCAGGAAGAGAAAACGCTCCGGACTCACTTCAAACTCAGTTTGGGTGTATGCTGAAAATTCTCCGCTCAATGTGTCACATCCTGTATTGTAAACGTAAAAGGTGGTTTCTGTATGGGTGAACTGCATCACAGTGGGAAAAACCAGGGGTAGTCCGGGAATCCCGGCTGCCCCGTTCCCCTGTGTGGTCATGACGACAGGGAAAAGAAGCGCTGTATCAGCAGCCGAATTAGATAAAAAAATCAGATTGGTATGGTACTGTCCGCTGTTGACATGGGTGTTCCTGAAAAGGAAGGATAAGGCAACGGAATCGGAAGGAGGTATCTGTCCCTGTATTGGATTGATAGTCAGCCATTTGTTTGAAGAAATCGAAGTGGAGATCCGCACATTGTCGATGAACCAGCCCGGGTAGTTGTTGTTCTGACTGTTCAGGGTGTAAAAATAAAAACGGATCAGCACGATGTTTCCGTTATACTGACTAATATTAATTTCATGCTCAGTCCATGCATCGTTGGACCCGGAGCTTCCCAGTCCGTTCAGCCAGTTCCAGCTCAATCCCTGGTCAGTCGAAATATGAACCTTGCAGAAATCATTCCAGCTTTCTGTATCATAAAACTCCATGAAACTTAAGGTGGTGATATCTTCCGCCCCGCAGGCACGCAAATCGACGGGTGGTGTAACAATAGCATTGTCGATGCGTCTTCCGGTGGCATAATTTCCCTGTAGTTCTATGCCGCACCACAAACTCTGATTCCCGCCATATGAGTCCAGGGAAGTAAGATGCCACAGAGAATCCTGCCCGAATACCTGGTGGGTCCATCCTGTGATTTCATCTTCAAAGTCCTCATAAAAATCCACTGTCTGTAAAACTTGGTAGCTCAATGTGTCACTTCCCGGGTTGTGCAACATGAGCTGTCTTTCAGTTGAATCATGACAGCCGCTGAGCGTAACCGACAAGTATGCCGGTTCGGTAAACAGATGGGCAGCCGGAAGGCCGGTTCCGCTCAGGGGAATGAAGTAGTCGCCCGCTGTGGTCGCCAAATGAAGGCTGTCTTCATATTGAAGCGGATCGGCGGGGATGAAACTGATCACCACCTCTGCCGAATCATAACCGGGCAATGTCAGGGATGAGGGCATGACTGAAAAAACCGGATTAGCGGTGGATATTTCACTGATAAATAAGTTCCCGCAGGCATTATTGAAGATTTTCAGGGTGTCTGTCAGCACGGCATGTTCAGGACAATCCGGGAAGTTGAATGCAGTATCCTGAATCAGCGGGTCCGGACTTCCTGTAATACTCAGGTTGACAGGCAAAAGCAGTTCAGGAATGGAGAGATCGTTGCTGCATATCCTGAAAAATCGCAGGTAATTTCCCTCGGGCATATTGCCGGAGGAAAAGCAAACCTCCAGGACAGCGGTGTCGCCGGATGCGATACTCAGGCTGTCGGGTACGACGGTCAACGGCCGGTTAAGCATGACGGCATAATCTTCAAACTGGCCGTAAATATCCGTACAAGGCAATGGGGGATCGTAGAATTCATCGCAGCATGCCACCCTCAGTCTGAGCCGGGTCCCCTGGATAGCACTGAAGGGAATCTGCAGATCACCGGAAATTTCGTTTTCGGTCTGGTATTCAGAAGGGGGTAGTTCCTGCGGGAACTCATTGACGTGGTTGAGCACAAGTTCATTCGTCATATTGAAATCCCCGTCGTTGTTATAATCAATCCATGCCCTTACCTGTGCCCAGGGTACTGAGGTAAACACCGACAGGGAATATGTGATGCCCGGAGTAACAATCGTTGAGACCGAATCATAGAAATCTTCATAACCATTTTCAGGGCCGCCGCTGATATGATCAAGGGTGTGAAATACCACCCGCTGAATTCCCGGGTTGTCGGGAGCCTGCAGGGTTTGTGGCCTGCAAAGGGGTTCTGTTACCGCGCCGGTTCCCTCAAGCAAAGCATGGAGGTTCACATCCCCTGAATTAAATATGGTAAGGGGAAGACAGAGCGAGTCGTTGCATCCCTGGAGACTGATGGTATAATTATCAGGCATCACTGATATTAAAGGACCGGGTAATCCTTCTCCGGAGAGTGTAATGGCAGCGACCCCTGCTGTTGTGTAAATCATGCAGGAACCGTTCACCGGACCCGTGGTGGATGGCCTGCAGTGCAGCAGTATCTGGATGGAATCATAAGCGGCAATGTCTGCAGGCAACTGGCTGCCATAAAAATCCTCGTGGTCGAAGATGATCGAGTCAAGGCCGAGGGGTTCACAGCCTTCGTTGTAAATCATCAATGGCTGTGTGGCAACTGCATTTCTCTGAACCGGCGGAAAAACAACCGCTTCCTCTTGTGTCCCGGCTATTGCTTCACCTGATATATTGAAAAAGACAGGGATCACAAGATTCTCCAGTAAAGGGTCGCCAATACGGATCATCAATTCTTGTTCATATGAACCTGAGGGAACTCCGCCTGCTTCAAAATAGCAGGTAATGCTCACCGAATCTCCGGCAGGGATGAACCCCGTTTCCGGAACCACTTCAAGCCAAAGCGCCGGTGAATGCGTGGCGGTGATCAGCATCTCATCCAGGTGAATGCCATCACCATAAATTGAATAATCGGATGTGAACTCAAAACGGATGCGGATCTGGTCACCGTCTTCCACATGGGAAGAAAGATCGTATATCATCAGTGAATATGTCTGGTAGCAGTTCACCGAGGCCAGCGTAATCCAGGATTCACCGTTTACCTGCAGCAGGGTGCTGAAATAGTCGCAGCAGCATTCCATGTCAAGCTGAAGCTGGTAATACAGTCTGCAGTCATCAGCATGCTGTACTGTCACTGCATCTGTCATTTCTATAAAAAGATCTGCGTCGTTGGGATAATTGCCCCATGGAGATTCGGAAAGGGCACCCTGCCCGCTGTAGGCTTCAGCCGAAATGCCCCAGTTGCCCGACAGGGTCCATCGTCCCAGCCCGTCCTCAAATCCTTCATAGAAGGATGTGCCCTGGGAAATCAAAAATGACTGGTCTGCAGTGTCCTGATTCCAGATGCTGAAGATCTGGACATCATATCCATCGCAACTTGAAACAGATGATACCAGGCTGTCGGGAGGATTGAAAAACATTTCGTTACCAGCAAGTGATCCGAATGGCTTGCAGTAAGGCCTAGCTGTAGCATGTGGTGCCAGTATGCCTGTGTATAAAGAGATCAACAGCGATGATAATAATACTTTTCTCATATATCAAGGTATGTGGATGGGTTTGATCCTTTAAATGCGCTTCCTTCAAAGCTTATATTCAGCTAAAATTACACAATCTATGGCAGTGGCTTGTTTTGATCGTGTAATTCATATTTAAACCAAATAAAAAGGGAAGAATAATCAATTCATTTTCACGTATATTTGTGCTATGTTGATCATGTTGAAATAATCAGGAACGGATGAAGTCGCCTTTGATGTTTTTGCTTATGCTGCAGGCATGTATGCTTTCAGCTCAGGGGTACCAGATCGGCCATGTGGCAGTGACCTTTACCGATTCGTCCCGCAACAACCGGAGCATACCGGTCGAAATCTATTATCCGGCAGATGTGACCGGAGACAATGTCCCCTTTACTTCCGCCAACAGTGATCCTTTTCCCGTGTTGTGCTTCGGGCACGGTTTTGTGATGACCTGGTCTGCCTATCAGAATATCTGGAGTGCGTTGGTTCCTGAAGGCTTTATTATTGTATTTCCCAGGACAGAAACAGGGATTTCAACTTCCCACATGGATTTCGGGCTCGACCTTGCTTTTATGATCATGCAGCTTATGACGCTTGGGCAGGACAGCACTTCGTTGTTCTGGAACCGGGTGGATTCGATGAATTGCGTGATGGGTCACAGTATGGGGGGCGGTGCATCTTTCCTGGCCGCTCAGCAATCATCCGGGATTAAAACAATCGCTGCCCTTGCGCCCGCCGAAACCACTCCTTCGGCGATCCAGGCTTGTGCTGACCTTACGATACCTGCCCTGATCATCGCAGGAGGGAATGATTGTGTGACGCCACCTTCCAACCATCAGATTCCCATGTACAATGCCCTGAATAGTTCTTGTAAAACCTATGTCAGTATTACCGGGGGCAGTCATTGCCAGATGGCGGATTATAATCTTTTATGCAGCATCGGCGAAATGAGTTGTACCCCGCCTCCGGCTATTTCCAGGGAAGAACAGCATCTGATCATCAATCGCTATCTGCTCCCGTGGCTGGCCTTCGAACTGAAAAACGACTGTCTATCAGGAACCTGGTTCGATTCCACCCTCCTGGCCGATCCCGCTGTTACCTGGCTGAAGAATTGTTCCCTCTGCCTTCCTTCAGGAATGATTGACAATGAAGCTTTAATCCCTTCTGTTTATCCGAATCCCTTTACCACTTACCTGGACATCAGTGTTAGCCGCAATGAAAGCTTGGAATGCCGTCTGTTTGATACAAGCATGCGGCTGCTGAAAACAGCATCCTTTTCCGGACAATTGAGAATCAACACAGCAGATCTGTCTCCCGGATGTTATTACATCGAGCTGAAAGCAGGTGATAAAGTCCTGTACCGCTCCACGGTGGTCAGGCATTGAGCCCTTGCTGTTGCGCGCTATCGTGAAGGAAGACTTTCAAGAAGCTTCCTGTGCGCAGCCTGTTGAAAATAATATTCATAAATCTCTCCCGCCGGTCCCGACAGTTTTGGGTTCCAGTATGCCCTGGCCTTCTGCAGATAATCCGCCAGGGTTTTATCCAGGTAATTCAGCGATTTGAGCTGATTGAAAGCGTTCAGCCTGGTCTCAAAGTCGTAGGAAGGACTGGCATAGGCGATGAGTTCTTCAAGGAATTCCCCCCGCTCCGGGTAACACTGTACAGCCTGACCCAGCCAGGCCATCCTGATGTTCCTTCCCCTCCAGCCGGTCTCCGTTTTGGTTTGCTCCAGGGTTGCAGCCAGCTTCGCCCTGTCATTGCTGAAAGTGTTGCAAAGCCTGGTCAGTGCGGCTTCCACAATGAAATAGGAGGAGTCTCTCAGTAATGACTCCACATCCCGCAACAGCCCGGAAGGGATTTCATCAAAACATTCGCAGGCATGTTGCCTGACCCTCGCATCCGTGTCGTTCAGGGCTTTGCTGAAGAGTCCGGACGACAGGGAGTCGGTTGCCAGCTGACTGAGGATCTCATTCCGTATCAGGTGAAATGACTCTTTTTCATAGACACGGCTGAACAACTGCCGTTTCATATCGGCCGGGAAGGATTGCAGCGCCCTGACTGCTTCGAGACGGTCGGCCACATGAATAGCCTGTTCTGCCTGTGCCCCAAGCTGCTCAAAACTTCTCTCAAACTGCATGGTCTTCAGGATGCGGTTGCCGGCATCAAAAACAAGAAAGCGGGTTTCGGCCTCTACAGGAATCCTGATTTTGGTATGTTGCTCCCGGATGATGACATGCTCTGAACGGAAACGGCCGGCAGCATCATACACTTCAATCGTCAGCGGCACCCTGAACAGTTCGCCGGGATGATCAATCACCTGAACCTGCTCAACATCCACATCCATTACAAGCCTGCCGGATAATTCCCTGATGTTTTCCCAGCCCACCCTGAATGCCGGCTCCCCGCCCCGGTAAATCCACTGTTCGAAAAACCAGTCCAGCGCAAGCCCCGATGTTTCATAGATCGCTTGCAACAGATCGTTCGATTCGGCCTCGCCATAGGCATGTCTTTTCAGATAGTGGGTGATGGCTTCCCTGAATGCCGTTTCGCCGCAGATATCCCGCAGCATGTCCATCACCAGCGAACCTTTCTGGTACCAGCGCTCCACCCCGCCCGACCCGCTGCCCAGGGCATGCCTGTTCCTGGTTGCCGCCGCTAAGGCTTTTTGCCGCTCCTGCTCACGCAGGGTCTCATACTGGTATTCGCCAAGTTGCTGCTTCTCAAACATTTTCGCGTAATAGGTGGCAAAACTCTCGGTCAGCCATAAGTCGTCCACGGTCTTGTCGTTGATGCAGTTCCCAAACCACTGATGGGCCAGCTCATGGATATTCACATTGATATAGTTCCTGCCGTAAAAGGCACGCTCGTCCACCAGCATGAAATCGGCAAATACCGTGCTGGTGGTGGTTTCCATCCCTCCGTAAAGGTAATCGGCCACGGGAATGTTCCGGTACACTCTGTAAGGATAGGGAAATCCCGTTTCTTTTTCCAGAAAGTCGAACATCTCCGCCTGGTAACGATAGGTGGCTGCGATGCGGTCCTCCATCCCGGGGTAATACCAGAGCTCGACAGCAATGCCGCTGCCGGTAGTGATGGTTTTATACGCATAATCTCCGGCTGCCAGGCATACAGAATAGAAGGGATGAGGTTTGTCGAGGCGGTAATGCCAGGTAAGCGCCGTATCTCCTGAAGCTTTGCTGCTGATCCTTTCTCCGTTGGTTACAAGCTGGTAGTTTTTGTCGAAGGTGATCCGGATGTCCTGGGTGGTCATCTGGTCGAGAAAGGGAATCCAGCCGAAAGGACGGTGCGCCCACACCTGTTTTCTCATGAGGCCGCCGGGATCATGCCAGCCGGTAAAATGCAGCTCTTTTGGTGATTGCGCCAGGTACCTGATCTCCAGGGTGTATTGCGGCTGATCTGTGGCAGGGTAGGAGTTGCCGGCCTTCGGGTAGAGGATCAGTTGTTTGCCCGCCTGACGGTGACGCACCGGCCGGTAGTTCTCCCGGCTGTTGTATCCTTTCATCCCCACGGATTGGATCTGCATGTCCGGTGTGTAAAAAACCACCGAATCCACCTGCTCACGCAGCGCACGGATGTCGAAAAGGACAGTCCCTCCCAACAATTCTGTCCGGGGATCAAGTACCAGTTCGGCGCTGTAATGAAAGAGCTTGACCGTACGTTCCTGGGGAGGCGTGTGTTGTGCAGGAGTGCGGGAAATAAGGACTATAAGAAGGATCAGAATAATGGCGGATCTCAGCATAAAGAAAAATTTATCAGGCAAGGATAAACAATTTTAAATCATCATTGACAGCTTTGGTGAATCAAAAAAAACAGCTACCTTTGCCGCCCTGTTCAGGGAGTTTAGCTCAGCTGGTTCAGAGCACCTGCCTTACAAGCAGGGGGTCACTGGTTCGAATCCAGTAACTCCCACCACAAAATCAAGCAGTTAGAATGAATTTTCTGACTGCTTGTTTTCTTATGTACACACGTTTGTACACATTAATCCCATTTTAAGCCCCTACATATTCACATCGGCAAATTATAATTATTCCTTCATGTGGCATCTGCATCGGCTTGCCGGTTGGGGCCAACCTTTACCCACGGAAAGAATGCCCCGTAGGGCCACTTTTCTGCTCTGAGGCGTGCGTTCCTTGCGCGATAGAGGTGACCATAGTACAGGATGAACTGAGCCGTTATCGTTAACTTTAGTGTTTGTCCGTCTGAAATGTCTCACGAATAAGATTTTTTTCTTTTTTACATGGTATTGTCAAATCTTGACTATATTTGAGTTCGTTTTAAACAATACAAAATGAGAACTTTAATTCTAATCGCAAATCTTGCGCTTACACTGAGTTCATTTGCGCAGGTTCCGACTAATGGTCTTGTTGGATTTTGGCCATTCAATGGTAATGCAAACGATGCAACCGGTAATGGGAATAATGGTGTCGTTTACGGGGCCACAATCGTCCCGGATCGTTTTGGAAATCCAGCCGCTGCGTTTAATTTTAATGGCAGTTCTGATAAAATACTAATCAATAGCCCAAACACTTACCTTCTATTTAACCCTCTCATTGATAGTTATAGTATTGTTTTTTGGGTGAAATCAAGTGATCCATGTATTGACCCCGTGGGTTCCCGTATTATGGAATATGTTGATGGACTCAATACCACAGGGTATCCGTTTTCTTTTCAAATTAATCCTACCGATAACAGCATGCGGGGATATCTTTACGATGGAGCCAACACTTCATATGTTTTGTATGATAATGTGTTTGACGGCAACTGGAAAATGATAACCTATGTAATAGATAATCAAAATGATTCTTTGTTTGGTTACATAAACAATGTTCTTTACCAAAGCTCACAAAACACGCTGACAAATTCATTTGAGCCCGATACGTTGATTGTAATTGGTAATAGATTTTCTAATGATCGACCCTTTGCTGGTTTTATCGACGATATCCGTATTTATAACAGGGCCCTTACTGGTGCTGAAATATCGCTGTTATTCAATGAGCCCCCCAGTGGGATCAATCCTGTCTCATGTCAAGGTTTAATCAGAGTATATCCCAACCCAACCAATAACCATATGATCATAGATTATGGTGACAACGCCACGTATATTGGCTGCATTATAAAAATAACCAATTCATTAGGACAGCTTGTTTATTCAAATATTATCGATCAGCAACAATCGATTATCGATCTGAATAATTGGCCCAGGAATGGTGTGTATTACCTTCATCTTATTGATGCACATAATAATACAATCTATATTCAGAAGGTTGTGCTGCAATGATAAACCACACACTGTTGCAGTGAAAGTTTCAATTTATAAGGTTTTACCTTGCAGTTGGGCTTCAACTTCCATGATGGAATGTAAAATACTCAGGGGTGGTTATCTTGTATTAGCTTTCCGATATTTCGATGATTTTGGCCAACACCTCGGCATACACGGCCGGGGGCTTGGATAGTTGACCATGGTAGGGTCTGGGGTTGATAATAAACCCATAGGTGAAGTCCATAACCTCGAAATCGTACCGCTCGATTAGCCGGGCGAAATCCTTCCTGCTCATGATCCTGGCCCGTTCACCCACCCACCCCAGACAGTGCGCGTAAACTTTCCAGGTCTTATCTAGGTTCTCCTCCGCCATAATAATGCTTCCCCTTATTGCCTCATGTTCGGCATCGCGTAGCGTCTTCACCCCTGCCAGGTCACCCCGTACTAGTGCTGCAGTCAATTTATCCCGCATATGCCTGCTCATGACTGTGCTTCGTTCAGGCTGATTACCCGTTCAGCTAGTTCATCAAGTTGGTCATCTGTCAGGGTGTCGATCATGGACCTGACGCTTGCATGTACATCGATGGAGGACAGTGGGGCAATGACATATCGAATGTACTTTTCAAGTATGACAAGCCGCTTCTCCGGTTCAAGTGTCTTGAAATCCTCTTCCAACGTGTTAATGTTCGCCTCCACCAAGGTGCGCAATTTGTTTCTGATTTCCTGGGTTACCCTGTTGAGTGATCCTGGCTGCCGGCCCCCAGTTTTTAATCCTTTCATAGTTGATCTAATTTGGTCTATTTAATTGCTGTGTTACTCTGAAAGTTCAGTCGAGTCCTCCTTTGGCTTCATTGCTTTCGCCAAAAAGATATCGGCATACTTTTGCCAATCCTGCTGAATATCGCTTCCGTCATTTGCTTTCCAGTTCTTTTTTAAACAGTAATCCACAAATCGTTGTGCGATAATTTGTAGTTTTTCGATAATACCATTGACCTCACAATTAATAAATTCAGGCTTATGTATAAAATATTGATATACATCTTGATTCGATAATTCTTCACCAGGCTTTAATACAGTGTCAGGGAAGTCTGGCAGTGTGTCGAATTTTTCCCAGTCAATCTGTGTCTTTTTTTTCCTGTATTTTGTATTGAAATTATTATAATCGGCCTTATAGAAGTCATTATCATTATCATTATCATTATCATTAGGTCTGATACATGCCTTGTCAATGTAGTAATTTCCGGAATTATAGGTAGTATGATTTCCTCCTTTTAGGACACCTTTTAGGATACCTTTTTGGGTATCATTTCGGGTATCTTTTCCCCCTAAAAGGTTGTAAAGAGTGCCATCTTTTAAAGGTATGTACATGAGATAAGATGTCATATTACCGCGCCCTACACCGGCATTAAAAGTAAAAAGCCCAAAATCAACAATTTCCTTTCTATGCTTTCTTAGTGTCTTGTCGTTTATATGAAGGATGTCCCGTAAGATGGCATCAGCCACAACAAACGGTTGTTCCCAGCGACTACGGTTAAGAAAATAAAGAAGCGTTTGCGCAAAAGCGGCCCCTGTGGCACTCATACCCTCAATTTGGGCTTTATGTATGCATTCGTGTGCTTCGAATATAGGTTTGTAATTTTTTCCTATATTTGCCATTGAAAGCCGTGTTTTGGGGCTGCCAGTTGATAGGACTGGTGGCCCCTGTTTCTATTATTAAGGTCAAAGTTCCCAATCAGCTTGCATGGTCCCTGCGTTGCTTTCCCACCTCCATAAGGTGTGCCTCCGCTTGTTGCTCATGTGTCAGTCTGTGCCCGTCATCGATCCACTGCAGGAGTTCCTTCCTGCTGAAATAAAGTCGACCTTGCCTCTTCCTGACACCGGGAATCTCGCCACGGTGAACAAGGCCATACAAGGTGGGCACTGCTTTGTGGAGGAGTTCAGAGGCTTGCTGAATCGTCAGGAACTCCACTATTGGAGGTGGGGTAACTTGTTCTTTTATCCCGTTGGCCAGTGCGGACGCCACAGCCGCAGTTATAAGCTGGCTCAATTCCTCATCCTGAGTCACAATAAGTTTCATTTGCTTTGTATTAGATTTACGAGTGCAAAATTAAACCATGATGATCTGGGTAATGATCATGTAACTGTTACACAAAATGTTACTATTTTTGTATAACACAGAATCAGGTTATTACACCTTATCGGGGAACGAATCAGGTTTTAGTTTCATCTAAGTCCTGTTTTGCTGCTTGTTTGGCTTTTGTATCGTCTTTCAATAATTCAAGTACGATTTTACCATTATGAGTGGAATTGAGTTTTGCTTTCCGGTCTTTTTCACGATTTTCAATTTTCAGGTAGTGATTCTGAAAACACTTCCATGCAGTGGGCTTTGTTCTTTCCCAATCCTCACACACCTTTTTATAAGCATCCACTCTGCCATCAGGCCAATTATCGAAATATTCAACGGTTTTGACCTTTTGCTGATACCAATATTTCAAAGCTAACTGCATGTAGGTTGGATTTTTGGCTGTTTTCACTTCCCTTGCCTTCTTATTTTTACTATTCTCATGCTCATCCGGGAAATGGGACAAAATTGTATCGCGAGTGGCCTCTATTATATCGTGCATGAGTTTATATGGGTTGTACTCACCCCATGATTCTATATGTCGTCTGTGTTGTTCATACCAACTAATATATCTGTCAATCATGGGAAGGAAGGAGTTTTTGATTTCAATACCACGGTGCTCTGAATGTGGCACCCTGTCCAGTTCGTTAGCTAATCCTATTTTGAATCGGTCATATACAGAGCGTGCCGATGTTATGTCGCTCTCAAATACTGACCATTCAGTATGTATAGCACCCTGTCCCCTTAACTTTGAGCAGCTTTCAATCGTCCAATGGGTCGCTTTGTGAATAAAACCCTGCAGGAGGTTGGCCCATTCCATTACAGAACTAAAATCGGGTTCATTCATACTCATTTTGTTTTCTGTTGAAGTTAGTTAATTCTGCAGCAAATTTCCGCTTGATGTCAAGTTCGAAGCTTGCCAGGTAGTTCTCCGTAACCAGCACACTGCTGTGTCCCAGGCTTTCGGAGATCATGGCCACACTGGCGCCAGAACGCTTCAGAACGGTGGCGAAGCTGTGCCTTGCGGTGTATGTGGTGACCTTCTTTTCAATGCCTGTGGCCAGTGCTATCCGGTCAATGTACTTATTCACCTGGTGCGTGATATCCTTCACCCGGTTGAATTGCTCCTGCGGTGTGGAATAGCCGCTGAGATACGGGAAAACAAAGCTTGCAGGGTTGCCTTCCTTCCGTGCCCATCGGTCGATAATTCGACCAATCTCCGGTGTCATTGGTACGATTATATCCCGTTGATTCTTCCGTGTTTTGCCTTCTGTCTTCTTCCGTATGAAGGTGATTTGTTCGATGTCGACATTACGCCACCTGAGCCGCAGTATGTCGGTCATGTTCATTCCGTTGCACAGGTATGAGAACAGCCACATATCGCGCGCCCACTGCTCACGGCTTCCCTCCGGTGCCGGATAGTTGAAAATGCGGGCAATCTCATGCAGACTGAGTGCCTTCTTCACGTTGCGGCCCGCTGAGACTTCATATTTACCACGGCCGAATGGGTACATTTCACGATTTACTATCTGTTGTGTAATGGCCTCATTGTACAATGTCCTGACTGTTCTTACGTAAATGCTTACGGTTGTCTGTGACCTTTGCAAGGCTTTAAGCATCCATGCTTCATATTTGGCCAGGAAACCCGGTGTGATGTCCGTAAACCGGAGTGAGGCCCTGCCAGTGTGCTCCATATACTTCTGAAACGATCCACAAGCACACCTATAATTCACGGCATTACCTTCTTGTCCTGCCCTCCGCAAGGTGTCGATTTTCTGCTGAAAGGCCGCAATTACATCGAGCCTATCTGGTGTAGCCCCGAAGTACTTCAGTTCGAAAGCTTCGAAAGTGAACGGCTGCAGTTTGTCAATAATGTCATCAGCTTTGCCCTGCCAGGTGTCGACCTTGCTTTTCAGTGCTTTGTCCTCATCAGTCTTGCGCTCCTTAAAAATTCCCTTCCATGCCTCCTCTGTAACGTAGTGCCTTAAACTGTAATACTTGCGGTGGCCGTTGAAATTTACCCGCAGGGTAACGGGGTAGGTTTCCGCTCTTGTCTGCTTCCGCTTTTCAAGTATGACGGTTGCGGTGGGTACCGAAAGGTGTGTTCTTGCTGTTTTCATATGGAGGTGTTTTGTGTGTACACATTTTTGTACACACAAAAATACAACAAAGAACAAAACAAAACAAAATAAAATTAATATTATTTAGCCTGGATATCAATTTTTTAGTCAATTATATGGCAATAGTGAAAAGTCGTGAAAAAGCCAAATATTATGCCTTACAAGCAGGGGGTCACTGGTTCGAATCCAGTAACTCCCACAATCACAAGGCCCCGTATTGAATGATCAAAGAATGCATTTCAATACGGGGCCTTTTGTATTGGTACACCTCCTCCATAAGTTTCCGGCAACAAACATGCTCATCCTCCGTATAAACCTCAACCTGCTTCACCCGTGCAGGAAGGTGATACATTAATACGAATGTTTTTTTCTCATTTTTGGAAACTGAATTGAGTTTATAAGCTAAAATAAGTATATTTGCGGGTGATACTTCCCGTTTCTGGAAAATAAACGTCTTGATGATGTAAAGGAAACAGGAAGAAAAATGGTGTTTTTGTAGATTTGTCATAAGGTTCAATGAAGCAGCGTTACCCTGGCATGTACATCCGTCATCTGATCTCCAATGTCCTGATAACCAGATTGATCATTCTGGCCGGAGTCTTGATGGGCATGTTTCATCAGGTCAATGCCCAAACGGATACCGAATTCTGGTTTGCAGCCCCCGACATCAATCAATGGCATTCCGACCGGCCGGTCTTTATGCGGATGACCTCCCTGAACCTGCCGACCGTGGTCACTATTACGCAACCGGCAAATCCCGCTTTCCCTGTGTTAACCTATACGCTTCCGCCCTTTACTACCCAGTCGGTGAATCTGACCCCGTATATCGACATGATTGAATGCAATCCGGTGGACAGTGTATTGAATTATGGGATGCGGATCAAAGCCACCCAGGCCATTACCGCCTATTACGAAGTGGTCTCCAATGGCCTCAATCCGGAGATATTCTCACTGAAAGGAAGAAATTCTGTCGGAACAACCTTCCTGACACCCTTTCAAAACTTTGTTCCTTCTATCCAGCCGGTCAATAATGTACCCTATCACAGCGGATTCATCATTGTTGCCACCACCGACAATACCACGGTCACCATCACCCCTTCCCAGGATGCCGTCGGACATCCGGCCGGCATTCCTTTTACCATTACCCTCAACCGGGGGCAGACTTTTGCAGTGGTGTCCGCTACCATTGACGCAGCCGGAAAACTGGCCGGCTCATCGGTGGTCTCCGATAAACCGATTACAGTCACTGTTTACGATGATTCCGTCTATGGCGGATACTGGAGCGGAACCTGCGTGGATCTTTGCGGAGACCAGATCATCCCTGTTGAAGTTACAGGAAGTGAATATATCGTGATCAGGGGATGGCTGTCCAACGGAATTGAAAAGATTTTCATCGTCGCAACCCAGGACAATACCCAGATCTTCGTCGGCGGTAGTCCCACACCCATCGCCACCATTAACCAGGGTCAGACCTATATGCATGACCTGGTGACCAATTCTCTCTACGTTCAGTCCAGTAAGCCGGTCTACCTCTGCCACCTCTCGGGATTCGGCTGCGAGCTGGGTATGCCCATCCTTCCCCCTGTCAACTGCACCGGTTCCCGTACCCTGGGATTTACCCGCTCGGTCAACCAGTTCTTCGGGATCATCCTCCTCGTTAAAAACGGACACCAGGGTAATTTTGTACTGAATGGTTCTTCTTCGGCCATCAGTCCCGCAGAGTTTTCTGTCGTACCCGGCACCAACGGCGAATGGGTGGCCGCACGCATCGACCTGACCTATGTCTGCCCTGTCGTTACCGGTTCAAGGATCTCCAATACCACTGCCTTGTTCCATCTCGGTATCTTCAACGGGAATAACTTTTCCGGCTGCCGCTACGGCTATTTTTCTGATTTCAGCAATATCTATCTCGGGGCCGACGTGCTGAAATGCCCCCTCGATTCGGTTACCCTCGATGCAGGCTACGGCAAGTACAGCTACCTCTGGAGCACGGGCGATACCACACAGACCATCACTGTTACCGCTCCCGGAACGTATTGGGTGGTAGCCGACAATGGTGACTGCTTCGTTTCTGACACCATCAATATCAACGATCATTATATTCTTCCGGTCGACCTGGGGAATGATACGGCTATCTGCAACGGAAGTCCCTTCACCCTGTCGCCCTCCGGCTCCTATTTCTCCTACCTCTGGAGCACCGGCGATACCACTGCCCAGATCACGGTCACTCAAAGCAACCACTACCGGGTCACCGTGAGCGATGAAATCTGCGAGGATACCACATCCAAAACGGTCATCTTCCTCAACAGCATGATCCTCACCCCGGATACTATCGTCTGTGAAGGAGATGACCTGAGCATCCATACCACGATCACGGCGGGGTTTGAAGATCTCTGCCAATACCTCTGGTCGACAGGCGACACTACCCCTTCCATTACCGTTACCCCCCAGGGAAATACTGTGTACTACCTGACGGTAAGCTGCCTCAATACCCAATGTACGGATCAGATTAGTGTCAGCGTGGTTAACGGCGCTTTCTCGATAGGACCGGACACTGCCTTATGTGCAGGAAACGCCTACACCATTCACGGACCGCCTTCCTCCTCCTTCTATCTCTGGTCGAACGGTTCCACTGCCTCCTCCATCACCCCCGCTGCCAGCGGCCAGTACTGGCTTGAAGCCAATTCGGCGGAGGGTTGTTTCTTCCGCGACACGATGAACCTGAATTACCAGCCCCTGCCACTCGACCTGGGGGATGTCATTTATCCGAGCACCAACGGACTGATCGCATGGTATCCCTTCGACGGTAACCTGAACGACTCGAGCGGCTTCTATCAGACAGCACTCAACACCGGCGTGGATTTTACCGCCGACCACAACAACCTGCCGGGCCGGGCCGTGCATTTCAACGGAAACGCTTTTCTGCGAGTCAGAAATACCAATGCCTTGAAATCCCCGCATACCGGCTTCACTTTCCTTGCACGGCTCAGGGCGGATAACCTGGGTTCCGGAAACGGAAGCCTGCTGTGTAAAAGTAATGAAGTCTCAGCAGCTCCGTGTCAGTACAGGGCCGGATTCCAATCCAATAGCATGTATTTCGGATATAAAAATGCCCCGGCCACGGTCTTCACCCAAAACATCAGCTATAGCCTCCCGCTGACCCAGTGGAATATATCAGCCTTTACCTTCGACGGAAGCAATATCCGCTATTTCATCAATCACCACCAAACCGGCCAGGCAGTGGCTTCAGGACTGATACTGCCCGACGAGAAAGACCTGATAATCGGCCGGGATCCCTATGGCGTTGATGAATATTACACGGGCGATCTGGATGATCTCAGATTGTTCAACCGCCCGCTCTGCGCTTATGAGATGAGCCTGATCAGCCTGCCCAGGGTCATGAACCTGGCCACGACCAATGCATTGATTTGCGCCGGCGACAGCCTGCACATTCAACTGAATTATCCCCAGCCGGGCATCAGCTACCAGATGTTCACTTACCCGGGGAATCAACCCTTCGGACCACCTCAAATCACATACTGCGACAGTGTGATGGTGTTTCCAACCGGTCCCCTGACCTCCGGCATCCAATTCCGTATCCTGGCCGTAGATACGGCATATGGCTGCCAGCGATGGCTCAGTGATATCATCGACGTGGGGGTGAAACCAACTCCCGATATCAGCGTGTATCCCCTTAATCCTGTCATTTGTGCCGGTGATTCTGTTCTTTTATCGGTAACGAGTACGCTTGGCGGGACTCATTACCAATGGAACACCGGGGATACCTCGGCTACACTGATGGTCCATCCGCTGGCGAGCACGCTCTATTTCGTAAGCGGTGAAAAAGACCAGTGCCTGGATTCCGCCCAGGTGACGGTAAGTGTGAAACCCAGGCCGGAAGCCGGCATCGTCCCCGCCGATACGGTGATCTGCAACGGAGACCATATCGTACTCACTGCCACTTCAACCCTGCCCTCATCCCAGTTCTCCTGGAGTTCGGGTGCTCAAACCGCAACAATTAACGTTTCACCTTCTGCCACAACGCTGTATCTGCTTACCGTAAGCCTCGACGGATGTTCGGATACCGCCCACCGCCTGGTCAGTGTGAAACCTTCCCCCGAAATCACCATCACCCCGGATGCACCTCAAATCTGCAGCCAGGATACCATCAGCCTCACTGCCTCCTGCAACCTGCTCAATCCGCTCTGGCAATGGACCAATGGGCCCGCTGCCGCAACCATGGTACTGACACTCCCTTTAAATCAGTATTACAGTGTGCAATGTACGGTGGATGGATGTACCGCTGCCGACAGTGTCCTGATGACTGTTTTCCCTGACCCCGTGGTGAATATCACGACGGGAAACCCCTCCATCTGCCAGGGTGCTGCAACGGTACTGCAGGTCAGCAGTTCCCTCTATGGTACTGCCTTTACCTGGAGCAACGGCCAGAACGGCTCCCAGATATCTGTAAGCCCTGAAACCACCACGCTTTACACTGTCACCGGCCATTTCGGTAATTGTAGCGGAACAGATACGCTTATCCTGTATGTCAGGCCCAACCCGGTGGCCACGGTCAATCCCGCCGACACTACCGTCTGCAAAGGGGATTCATACGTGCTCAGGGGCTCCAGCAGCCTTCCGTCCTCGACTTTCCTCTGGAATACGGGTTCGACACTGCAGCATATGAACGTCAGACCCTTGTTCAGCCTGCAGTATACGCTGCTGGTGAATGCCGATGGTTGCACCGATACGGCAAATGCCTTCGTCCATGTCATCGCAGCTCCTGAAATCAACCTGGGTCCCGACCGCTATTTATGCAGCGGCGAATCAGAATTCCTCAGCCTGTACGGCGACTTTACCTCCTGCCTCTGGTCGGATGGCAGTTCCGAGAATTTCCTGCTTGTCACACAACCCGGATATTATTGGGTGAGGGTCACCAATGAAGCCTGCCCGGCATCAGATAGCCTGCTGCTGATGGAATGCAGCGAACTCTGGATCCCGAATTCGTTTACTCCGAACAACGATGGCGTCAATGATGTCTTCCTGCCGAAAGGCGTTGAAATTGAGAACTTTGAAATGCTGATCTTTAACCGCTGGGGCGAGCATCTCTTTACTTCGGATAATCTTGAAACCGGGTGGGACGGAACTTTTCAGGGAGAAATCGCCAAGTGTGATGTGTACTATTACCTGATCAGATATACCCGCACAGGTCGGGCAGGGAAGGTGACCGACCAGGTCAGAAATGGCTGGATTACCCTGCTGAAGTGAGGATGCGGTAGGCTTGGATCTCCCTTTTTTTATACCGGAGTGGAAAAAAAAACAGACAGTGACCTCACTGTCTGCTTTCCGTTTCTGTGGGAGATGCCGGATTCGAACCAGCGACCTCTTGTGTGTGATACAAGCGCTCTAAACCAGCTGAGCTAAACTCCCGCTTTGCAGGGGCAAAGGTAAAAAAAATATTTAATGTGATTCAAGTATCCTGAACAACTCATCCAGTTTCGGGCTGAGAATAATCTCAGTCCTCCTGTTTTTTGCCCGTGCTTCTTTGGTATTCGCCTGATCCACAGGATTATACTCACTTCTTCCGGAGGTGGTGACCCTGGAAGCCTGTATCCCGCTGTCATCCAAAAGGATGCGGGCCACCGAGGTGGCGCGCATGACGCTCAGATCCCAGTTGTCCTTCAGTTGTCCGCTCCCTGTATAAGGAACATTGTCGGTATGTCCTTCCACCATGATGTTGATTTCGGGATTCTCTTTCAATACCCTGCCGAGCTTCCTGATGGCTTCAACCCCTTTGGGATTCACCTGCCAGCTCGCCGTGGCGAATAACAGGCTTTCTTCAAGTGACACATACACTTTTCCGTTCTTCACATAAACGGTCAGGTCTTTGCCGGTATAACCAAGCAGTGCAGCATCCACGCTCTTCCGCAAAGCATGTACCACGGAATCCTTCGTAAACAGGATGCGCTCCAGTTCGTTCACCCGCTTTTCCTTCTCCTGCAGTTTAGCCGTCATCTTTTCAATGTTCTTTTCCTTGTCGTCGAGTTGCTCGTTCAGTTTCTTCAGTTCGTCTTCCCGCTGTATCTGCAGGGACTTGTTCTTATCAAGGTCCTTTAAGAGTTGCCGGATTTCCTTTTCACTCCCCAGGGCTGAGGTATTGCTGCTTACTCTCAGTGCTTCATGCTGCTCCCGTAATTCTTTCAGGTCGGACTGGGCATAAAACAGGTCGCTTTTCAGCTGGTCATTTTCCTGTTTGAACTGCTTGAGTTCAAATGCAAAACGCGACAGGCGGGCCTCGTTTTCCTTGAGTTCGTCCAGGGCCTTGGTGTACTGCTTTTCAAGCTTGTCCTTGTCCTGAAGGCAATTTTCGTAATCTTTGCCAATCGTCCGGTATTTTTTGATCACCCCGCAGGATGAAAACAGGACAAGGAATAAAATACTGATAGCCAGGTTTCTGAAAAGAATGCTGTGGTTCATGTGGTCAATTTGTTTGAGGGAGCAAAGATAAGGATTTCATTATAAGGGAATATTCAAGCCCTTCAGGCTTGTGATGTTTGGGGGTCGCATATACCCCGGGTTGTACCCGGAGCTATTCATTTTTAACCCCTTCGGGGTTTTTTGCTTTTCCGGGTTTAAAAAGTTGAGAATCATGTCTTCCGGGTCTTTGCCGGGCAAGCCCGAAGGGCTTCAATTTATATTCATACTTGACAGGTTTGCGCATGCAAAGCTGTTTATACCGACACATAGTGGGTCTTCAGTAAAAGATCTTCAGAGCGGTGTACGGTATTACTGGTTCTAAACACCACTGTTTCACACTGCTGTCAAGAACCTTTAAGTTTGAGTAATGCCGTACACCCCTGGATCGTAATTTTCCCGAAAACTCACTCCGTGTCGGTACGGATAGCCCCGGACTTTTTCAGAGCTTCATCTCCAGCATTACCGGGCAATGGTCGGAGTGCCTGGCTTCGGGTAGAATGCGGGCGGATAGCAGGCGGTCGTTGAGGTTCATGGTCGCCATGTGGTAGTCGATGCGCCAGCCCAGGTTCTTGGCTCTGGCATTGGCCCGGAAACTCCACCAGGTATACTGATGTGCCTGATCCGGATGGAAATACCTGAAGGTGTCGGTATATCCGCTTTCCAGGAAGCGGCTCATCCATTCCCTTTCTTCCGGTAAAAAACCCGAACTGGTGGCATTCCTCACCGGATCGTGGATGTCGATCGCCTTGTGGCAGATGTTGAAATCGCCCGAAACCAGCAGCTTTGGCCGCTCCTCCCGCAGCAACAGGCTGTAATGCAGGAAACGGTCAAGCCAGGTCATCTTGAAATCCTGGCGTTCTTCCCCGCTCGAACCCGAAGGATGATACACCGACATGACGGAAACATCCCCGAAATCGGCCCTGATCGCCCTGCCCTCATAGTCATACAGCGGAATCCCCATCCCGTATTCCACATGGTCGGGTTCTTCCCTGGTCAGGATGCCAACCCCGCTGTATCCCTTTTTCTGGGCCGAAAACCAATAAGACCGAAACCCGGCCTTCGAAAACGCCAGCACGGGGATCTGATCGGGTTGGGCCTTGGTTTCCTGGAGGCAGACGATATCCGCTCCGCTCTGCAGTATCCATTCCAGCAGGCCCTTCTCCATGGCCGCCCGGATGCCGTTGACATTGTAGGTGATGATTTTTTTTGTTTGCATTGATTTATTTTTTTTACCCCTGCACCCCGCGGAATCCATTCCATGCAAAATTAAAAAACCACGGAAATATTACATTTGTCCCGTGAATTTTCAAAATATCACCGGTCGCCTGCAGGCTTTCCGCAACCGCAGACTGAGCCACCGCAGGCTGGTATTGGTCCTGAGCATATGCACCGGACTGCTTGCCGGGATAGCCGCCGTGATCCTCAAAAATGCGGTGCATTACCTGGGGGTCTTCCTGACGGGAGAGATCAGTTTCCTGCGGTTTAATTTCCTGATATTGTTGTACCCCCTGATCGGGATCATCATCGTGTATCTGCTGACGCGTTACTGGTTCAAACAGGATATCCGCCACGGCATCAGCCGGATCTTACTGGCGATCTCACAGCACAGGGGAAAGCTCGGCCTCCGTGACACGGTCAACAGCATGGCAGGCAGTACGCTTACCATCGGCTTCGGAGGCTCGGTCGGACTGGAGGCTCCCATCGTGTTAAGCGGTTCGGCCATCGGATCTTCGCTCGGACAGCTTTTCAGGCTGGAATACAAGTATATTGTCTTATTAATCGGCTGCGGAGCGGCAGGTGCCATTGCGGGTATCTTCAAGGCCCCCATCGCCGGGGTGGTCTTTGCCCTGGAGGTGCTGATGCTCGACCTCACCATGGCATCCCTCATCCCGCTCCTGATCTCCGCCATCACCGGCGCCACCCTGGCGGCCCTCCTGATGGGGAAGGAGGTGCTGTTCAGCATCACCCTGACCGAATCATACCGCTTTACGGAGATACCGTATTTTATTGTCCTCGGCGTGATGGCCGGCTTCATCTCCCTGTATTTCTCCCGTGCGAATCATTGGATTGAAGGGCTTTTCAGCCGTACGGGCACCCCCCTGAAAAGAGCCGTGGCCGGTGGTCTCATCCTCAGCATCCTGGTGTTTTTATTCCCTCCGCTCTTTGGCGAAGGTTACCTGTGGCTGGCAGATCTGCTCCGGGGCCAGGGCGACAAGCTGCTGAGCGGCAGCCTGTTTCAGGATGTGCTGCCCGGAAGTTGGACTTTCCTGCTGATCCTCTTCGTCATTGTCCTGCTCAAGGTCGTGGCCATGTCGGTAACCACCGGTGCCGGCGGCGTGGGCGGCGTTTTCGCTCCGACACTCTTCGTGGGCGGCATGACGGGTTTTTTCTTTGCCGGAGTGGTAAACCTCACCCGTCTGGGTAATCTTTCGGAAAAAAACTTCAGCCTGGTGGGAATGGCAGGCCTCATGGCCGGAGTGATGCATGCCCCGCTGACCGCCATCTTCCTCATAGCAGAAATGACCGACGGTTACGAACTGCTCATTCCCCTGATGATCACCGCCACCATTGCCTACCTCACCATCAATTATTTCGAACCGCATTCCGTGTATGCAAAACGCCTGGCCGAGGCCGGAAAACTGATCTCCCGCAACAGGGACAAGGCCGTGCTCTCCCAGCTGCGGATCGATAATCTCATCGAAACCAATTTCAATACGGTGAACATCCGCGGCTACCTGGGCGACCTGGTGAAGGAGGTCGCTAAATCACAGCGCAATGTCTTTCCCGTGGTGGATAAAGAGAACAACTTCCAGGGCGTGGTCTTTATCAATGATGTCCGCGAAATCCTGTTCAAGCCGGAACTCTACGGCAGGGTGTTGATCTCCGACCTTATGTATATGCCCGATCCCGTGGTCCAGCTCGGCGAATCCATGGAGGAGGTGGCCCGTAAATTCCACGATACCGAAAACTACAACCTGCCCGTACTCGACCATGGCAAATATGTGGGCTTTGTCTCCCGTGCCAATGTCTTCAGCGCCTACCGCGAAATGATCAGGGAAAGTTCGGAGGAATGAGGCGGTTGCTGCAAGTGCCAGTTTAGGCGTGATTAAGCCTGCTGCGTTTCAGGTAGTCTTGGTAGCTGGTGTAGCATATATAATGGCAAAGAAATAAGGCGGACAGAAATTTCTCCGGATTGATGGCCTGAGCGGACCTTCGTCTTGAATACGCATTCTGATGGCAGATCAGTATTAAAGCGAATCCCTGTGTAAAATTACTTACTGAGTCTTCGAAGTGAATCTGAGCAAATTCGAGAATGGAGTAGGTCTTGCCAACCTGCCGGGCACCCTTTACGATCAAAGGTCCATTTATTGCGGCTTTTCCATTCGATAAACAATTGGATAATATCCCTTTTCATGCTAAAACACAATTGTGATTTTGCATATTATACTCATACTTGACAGGTTTGCGAATGCAAAGCTGTTTATACCGACACATAGTGGGTCTTCACTAAAAGGTCTTTAGAGCGGTGTACGGTATTACTGGTTCAAAACACCACTGTTTCACACTGCTGTCAAGAAACAGTTAAGTTTGAGTAATGCCGTACACCCCTGGATCGTAATTTTCCCGCAAACTCATTCAGTGTCGGTATAGATTCAGATACCGATGACGCCGTGAACACTTTTTTTTGTGTTCCTGTGTTCTTTCGGTATAAAAAGAAGGCTTTCAATATATCAGTACTCATATGCGTTGTCAATGGGATATTTTGTGAAGTTGTGTGCTGTGCAAGTGAGATGACCCTGCTCATCTCGAGTTTATAAAAAGCTTCTTTCAGGCTGGCAGGGCGAATGTCACGGTCAATATTTACATACTTTATTTTTCTCCCGGTGTGAGTGGGAAGACAGAGAAACACGGAAGTCAGATTTTTTACTCAGATGGAAATCAAGTTGTTTTTGATGGCCCAGATGATAAGTTCCGCAGCGTTCCGCACATTCGTCTTGTGTAATATGTTGGATCTATGGACTTCGACAGTTTTGATACTAAGAAAGAGCTGCTCCGCAATTTCCTTTGAGGTGCGGCCCTTACAGATGAGATCAAGAACTTCCTTTTCGCGCTCCGAAAGCTGTTCAGGCTCGCCTGTCCTTTTGCCGATTGAGAGGGATGCGAGCTTTTGAATAATCTCCTGGCTGTAATAATTACCCCCATGGGAAACTTCTTCAATAGCCTGTTGCAAAAGGTGTTTGTTGGACTTCTTCAGGATAAATCCTTTCACACCGGCTTTCAGCATCTGAACGTAGTGCAGCTCGTCCGTAAACATGGTCAGGGCGATTATCTTGAGGTCCGGCCTGATCTCAAGGGCCCGCATGCTTGTATCGATGCCGTTGATCAACGGCATTTCAATATCCATAAGAACGATATCAGGGGTATTGGTTCTTAAGTATTCCAGAAATTCAAATCCGCTTGGGCTATCAAAGACAACTTTAAAATCAGGGATTTGGTTCAGCACAAGCCTGATTCCGTCGCGAAACAGGTCGTGATCGTCGACAATTGCAATCTGTTTAAAATTCATAAGTAACAGGTACTTCGATGAATACTTTAATGCCTTTCTGCGGGTAGCTTTCCATGAGCAACTTGCCGCCGATGGTTTCGACCCTGTTTTTAATGTTGTTCATGCCCATTCCGGATTGCAGCGCCATATTCATTTCGAAGCCTTTTCCATTATCCGAATAGAATATCTGCAATGCCTTATCCTTGCGAGTGATGCCGAGTTCGATAAGCGTGGCCTGGGCATGACGCATCGTATTGTTCAGCAATTCAGTAATACAGCGGTACAGAGTGATCTCCTTTTTTAAGTCAAACCTCCCGGAAAAATCAGTTGTGAATTCAACGCGAATCTTACTTCCGTTCCTGACCGGCTGGATAAAATCATTCAGTGCAGCAGTCAGGCCGTGATTTTCGAGTGCGTAAGGACTAATGTTGTGTGAGATACGAGAAACCTCATCGATAGCACCCGTGAGGACTTGTTGCATTTTCTTCTGAATGGCCTCTTTATCCTCGTCGCGCGCATCCATATAGGCCTGGAAATAGTGGTTTACTGCCGACAATATAGGTCCGATACCGTCATGCAGGTCGCGGGCTATTCTTTTCCTTTCGTTGGTTTCGGTGTCGATAACAGCTTCGATAAGTCTCTGCTTCAGCTGCTGACGTTTACGCAGACGGAAATAGAATAAACTGATGACGAGAGCGATACAGACTACAGTAATCATTGCGATCAGGAAAGTAAACTGCTTTTTCTGGAATTCGTTTTTCTGCCGTTCACTATGTAAATTTTGCTCTTTGGCGAACAAATCATATTTTGCAGTTTGTTCGGCAATCTGTTCATTCAAACGGTCATAGAAAAAATCAGACAGCATCTGCCGGCTGATGATCATAAAACCGAGTGCATCCTTGTAATTGCCTTTTTTTTCGCAAATACATCCAAGTTGGAGATACAAACGCATGAAAAGATTTCGGTTTTCCTCGATCGGACATAGATTTGTAGCCTCAAGTGTTGACTGAAATGCAGAGTCATACAACTTTAAATCAAAATAGAAATTGCTCCGGTTGATCAATGCATTCATTGCACTGAATTTCATGCCTGCTTCCTTAAAGTTGCCAATCGCCTTAGCGGAAAGTTCAAGTGCCTTTTTGTACTGCTTTTTTCGAGCAAATTGCACAGAAAGTTCATTTTGTGCCAGCGCAAGATTAGGGATACAGTTAATACTGTCAGATATGGCTATGCAAAGTTTCGAATATTTAATGACAGAATCTGCAGTCGCAAATTGCTTATTGCCCCACTCATTGTAAAGTGCTGCCAACCGGTTGTAAGCAAAAGCCCGGGTCGTGCCAGCAAGGGATCGCCCGCTGCCGAGCAATTCCCTAAGCATTACGACGCCTTTAGCATATTCCTGCTTTTGCCTGTATGCTTCCGTAAGTTCTATGATACAACGGTCAGACCTCTCTGTGTCCGGTGGAATGGTATCCAGGGATTTCATCAGGAGCGGAATAGCCTTGTCGGGCATGGATCGGTCGAGATATTTGTGCGCCATGTAAAGCAAAGCATCTGCAAAACCAAGGGAATCAGGCGGCTTTACCATTCTTTCCTCCAGTGCCCTGACCTTATCCGGATCGGCATAGATGATCTTCAGCTTCAGAAAATTCAACTTTGCTAATTGCACCGGTGAAAGATCTCTGCTTCTTTGCTGCAATGATTGTAGGCAATGAGATGCCAGTTGGATATCTGATTCCAATGCCTCACGGCCGCAGTTATAAGTGCTGTCGAAATCCCATTGTTGGGCAAGCACTACCCGCATTGGCTGAAAAAGGCATAAGGAGACAAACAGGTAAAGGCTCTTAAAAATTACGGAGGACCGCATATAGATATTATTAAACCTTTTTCCCCTGGATCATTTCAACCTTAACCCGTAATCAAGCATCCCCACCGCAAAGAGTCCGAGTTTGCATGTGCCGGCATAGGATTCGCCCTCTGAAGCTGTATCGGATAATCCGGACAATGCGCAATCGCAGACACAGTGTCAGTGACAAATAATGTTATCCATTATTCCAGATTTTTACCTGCACAAATATAGTATTTCTTATGCATAAATTAGATTAAAGATACAGCCAACAGACTGTCTTTAAAGAAGCCTTTGGTTGGAAACTGAATCAATGTCTTCGTTTTTTGGAAGTATGATGAGTAGTTTTTGATGGTTATTAGCAGGATAGTTCGCTATCGCAGTGTTCGGAAATAACAAACCCGTTGCGGGTAGGATTGGTTTCAAATCTTTCATTCTCAAACCTGATCAGGTAAAATTTATTAATCATTTCAGACCAAATAAGGATATCCCCTTAGCCTTAATACAGAATTTCCCCTCATTTTTTAGAGACATCCCCGTAATTTACATTCGATCGCCGACGCTAACTTTGCGTAAAACCCACTCTGTTAATCCGGGGTTTGGCGGCATGCCGACGAGGAAGGCTATTCCTCCAACATGGAGTGGGGAGCAAATTTTTATTTCACTTTTGAACACAGCAATATATTAAAGCCCATGAAACTTCGATTCGATTTCCTTCAAGCTGCAGTCCTGTTTGTGGCCATAGGTCTCCTTTGCATAGCATGTAAAAAGGAAGACCTGACGCACGATCCGAGACCCGCACTTCTCATGTCTGACCCGGACAGAGCCCTCCCATACATGTTTACGGACTGGATGGGCAATTTACCAGATTCGCTCAGCCTCTGCCAGATCACTATTCCGGGAACACACGATTGTGCCGCCGACAACCATTCCGGTGGTGTCCCCTCCGGTTCCCACTGGGATGTCGTTTGTCAGGACTTCCGGTTTCTAAATCAGTTGTATCTGGGTGTCCGGTTCTTCGATGTTCGTTTCGATGATGTAGACAACCAACTGCATCACGGAGGGTTTATCCTGAGTCGTAATCTGAATGACATCATTGGTGATGCACTGGCTTTCCTTAAAGGGCATCCGACAGAAACCGTGGTGTTTTTAATTAAAAAAGAATTCGGGGGCTCCAGCGACGCGACGTTTTCAGAGAAAGTATGGACCATTTTGGCCCATTATCCCCTTGAAAAATTTTACCGCGATGTCAACATGCCCAGACTGGGAGACGTCCGTGGGAAAATTGTCCTGGCAACCCACGATAACAACGATAGGAACGGGCATTGGCTGGGTCTCGATTTCAAATGGCCTGACAATACCAGTCTGCATTACGACAATTCAGCAAATTTCAGGTATTACGTGCATGACCATTATTCTTTGAACTCAGTGAGCTATGATTCTAAAAGCAACGAAGTCAGGCATCTGATCGATATCTCCTCACAATATCCCGACGGGTGGAGGATGGACCTGAATTTCACCAATGGTGAGAAGGATGGGATTTGGGTTTCCATTAAAGAAGTTGCACACAACATCAATGGCAATATACGGCAGTACCTTCTGGAGCACATCGACTGGAGGCATTGTGGAGTCATCCTGGTGAATTATGCCGGTGGAAGTGATGATGGGCTGTGTTCTTGTGACCTGGTCCGATTAATCCTTCAACATAATGATTTTCCAACTGTTAAAATTGCTTTGCAAACATGGATGGGGAAAGATTTGGATGCGAAGCATTACCAGAACGGGGATCCTATTCCTCAGGTACAGGATCCCGTGGCCTGGAGTAAACTGACCACAGGGGCATATTGCGACATCGGCTATGGCATTCACTATAACTGGTATGCCGTGAACGACAGTCGGGGTCTTGCACCTGCAGGCTGGAGAATTGCCACTGAGACCGACTGGGATCTTCTGGTCATGAATACAGGAGGTGCAGGACAGGCAGGGAAACAACTCAAAGAAGCCAGTTCGCTGCACTGGTGGCATGATGCAGGTGAAAATAACTTCCTCTTCACAGCCCTCCCGACAGGAGCCCGCGATAAAAACGGTAATGCAGGTGGATTCGGCGAATCCGGAAACTGGTGGTGCGCCACCGGGCATGTTACGGACTCAGCCATCCTGTACCATATGAATTTTGACAATGACATGGTTATGAAATTTGTCGATTCCAAAAAATTGGGCCTCACCGTCCGCTGTATAAAAAAGTAGAACCTGTTACTAAAATCAATTTACCTAATACAATCTTATATGAAAACAAAAGCATTGGTCCGATTACTGATTCTAACGGGCTGCATTGCCCTGCTGCCCTTGCTTATACAGGCACAAAAATACTATATCAGGTTTAATGCAGCTTATTCAACCGGGAATGGAAATCATACCCTTAATCAGTTTTATCTTTATGACGACATCTTCGACTCCGCGCAAAACTTGCACCGCCAGATTAGTACATCACTTGGTAAAGGTCTTAGTTTTGGATTGACAGGGGGGTATCAGTTTAATGAGTCATTAGCCGGCGAATTAAATGTCTTATACCTCCTGGGCAGTAAAACGACGGCCGAACACAGCTTCTATGAAAATTGGTGGGAATACAGTATCTCCTCAACGATGCTTCAGATCAGTCCATGCCTGGTGATCTCTGGCAAATGGAATAAAGTTGTGCCATATGCGAGGCTGGGCTTGCTGCTGGGAATAGGTTCCATTAAGTACATCGCCGAAGAATTTGACATGGGAGTCAAAGAACGATACGAATGGAGGTTCGACCAAGGATTGGCCATGGGATTAACTTCCGGTATTGGCATTCAATACCCGTTAAACCAAAAGATGATGATTTTTTCCGAACTGACGAATGTGAATATGTCATGGGCGCCACGAAGAGGTACTCTTGAAAAGGCCGAAGTTGATGGTCAGGATATCTTTGACCAGTTGTCGGTAAGGGACAAAGAAATCGAATTTGAAGAAGATGTCGATTTCCTGGAATATAATCCTTCTAATAACGATGTGCCCAATAAACAACCATCGGTGAATTTTCCTTACGGAAGCCTGGGGCTTCAGGTCGGGGTCAAACTCAATCTCTAGTTTCATGGATTTTTAATGAATCTTAATGAAAATGCGGAGCAATTTTCGGTAAGATTCTTAATACCGATGACCCTGGGAAACATTATTCGTATTCCCTTGTTCTTTAGGTATATTCTAAATCCGCCAAAAATGAAAAAATCGCTGTTTTTGATGTTATGCCTGAGTGCCACGACCCTCCTGTTTGGCCAGAAAGCAAGCATCGACCTGAGCTTCACTGCTGTGAGCGGTACTCAATACCAGCAGCTGGACAGTATTAAGATCACAAACCTTGATCAGGGAGCCGATACATGCCTTTATTGGAATGATACAGTGCTCACCCTCACTTTCAATGTGGTTGGAATTGGAGAAAACACAACGGGTGATGCAAAAATCATGGTGGACTTCCCTCATTCGAACGGCAGCAATTTCCTGTTGCAGGTTTTCAATCCTGCACATGACAATGGCATGTTATCAGTTTATGACTGTATGGGCAGGGAATGTGCCAAGGTTTCACTGGATAGAGGTCGTGGCTGGTATTCTTTCCGAATGGCAGCAGGGCGCGCGTCATTGTATTTTGTTTCTCTCTTTGTCAGAGGGGGTAAAGAAACTGTAAAACTCATCAATACAGGACATTCCTCACAGACCAATTGCCATTTGACTGAATTCAGCTTTACACCTTCGGGTACTGGTGATCTTAAATCGCAAATCCTGACAGGATTTCCATTCTCCCCGGGAGACTCCCTTCAATATAAAGGCTATGCCAATAACCAGGAGGTTATGATCAATGATAATCCTTCAACAAGTGAGAACTATACCTTTCAGTTTCAGGGACCTTGTCAGGGTGTTACGGCTTTTACTTATGGCGGACAAGTTTACAACACTGTTGAAATCGGTACCCAATGCTGGATGAAGGAAAATCTGAATATTGGCGTCATGGTGAACAGTTTAAGTACAGGCTCATCCCACTCAGATTGCAGCAACAACGGCATCATAGAAAAGTACTGTTACAATAACGACACAGCTAACTGTGCAATATATGGTGGTTTGTACGACTGGGATGAAATGATGAATTATTCCACAACTCCCGGTATACAAGGCATCTGCCCTGCCGGCTGGCACCTGCCAACCGATTTAGAATGGTGTACCCTGACAATCTATCTTGATTCGACCGTGAATTGTAACACTTATGGATATTCTGGTACGAATGCAGGAGCCAAACTGAAAGAATCCGGAACGGCGCATTGGTCCTCACTCAACACTGGCGCCACGAACGAAAGCGGCTTCACGGCCCTTGGAGCCGGCTACCGTCACTTCAATGGCGATTTCGGCAATTTAACCCTCAATACCAATTTCTGGACTTCTTCGGAGTCTGCAGCAATGCTCGGTATCGCCCGGGGCCTGAACAGCAGCAGTTCCAGTGTAAACCGGAACGACTACGACGAGGCACTCGGTGTCTCGGTTCGTTGCCTGAGGAATAATTGATTATTTGTCTACCTGACTGTTTTATACCGAAAGAACACGGGAATACAAAAAAAGTGTTCACGGCGTCATCGGTATAACAGAATCTGTAGGAAAATTACTTCGTATTTTCACTAAGATTCAGTATATGAATGCCGCCTGAAGCGCCCGGATTCTCTTTTAAACTGGTAAATAGAAGGAGGTTCTTGCTTTTTCGTGAATAATAGCGAAAACCCTGTTTAATAGCGCAAGAGCCAGCGTGAGCGTGAAGAAAAAAAGAGCGAAAATGACTGTGGCGCTTATACGCTCACGTTCACTCTCGCTCTCGCTCTCGCTCTGTTTTTGTTGCGGGGGCAAGATTCGAACTTGCGTCCCGACTTGTCGGGATATGAGCCCAACTTAGCTGGTAAATTTGGAGATCAATTCCCTGATCCTGTTTTTGCTTTTAAGACCCTTCAACTTTTTCTCACGATCCATGGCATTCTGTTTTGTTACATATGATTCATGATACACCAAAGTCCATGGTTGATATCTTTTAGACCATCCTTTATTTTGGGGATGATTATGAGCCTCAAGCCTACCCTCAAGTGAGGAGGTAAAACCGATGTAGTACTTATCGGCTGCGGAAGAATGTAAGATATAGACGTAATACATAAAAAAAAGCCGCTTGATGCGGCTTTTTACCAGTTGCGGGGGCAAGATTCGAACTTGCGTCCCGACTTGTCGGGATATGAGCCCAACTTAGCTGGTAAATTTGGAGATCAATTCCCTGATCCTGTTTTTGCTTTTAAGACCCTTCAACTTTTTCTCACGATCCATGGCATTCTGTTTTGTTACATATGATTCATGATACACCAAAGTCCATGGTTGATATCTTTTAGACCATCCTTTATTTTGGGGATGATTATGAGCCTCAAGCCTACCCTCAAGTGAGGAGGTAAAACCGATGTAGTACTTATCGGCTGCGGAAGAATGTAAGATATAGACGTAATACATAAAAAAAAGCCGCTTGATGCGGCTTTTTACCAGTTGCGGGGGCAAGATTCGAACTTGCGACCTTTGGGTTATGAGCCCAACGAGCTGCCACTGCTCCACCCCGCGGTATATTTTTAAATTTACTAATCAAAGAACAAAATCGAAGGATTCGAACTTGCGTCCCGACGTTAGTCGGGATATGAGCCCAACGAGCTGCCACTGCTCCACCCCGCGGTACGGCGAAAACACGCCTCGCGTCTTTCGCAGTGCAAAAGTAGTACTTTTTATCAACATCACAAAATAAACATCAATTTTATACCCATGCACGGGAGATTTGCAAGTGCAAGGCTATGATTGATGAAATACGTGATGTCCCGGGGGGCATACGGGAACTCGAAAATAAAAAATGATCAGTAAATCAGTAGCTTATTGATGATCTGTGTTCCTGTAAATGTGAAACACAGCAGATACATTCCGGCCTGGCAATGTGCCACATCGAGGGTAAGCGTACCGGCTTGGACATCCCCTTCAAACAGCAGCGACTTGTGTTGTGAGAGCATATTGATCAGTTCGATGCGGATGTCGTGAAGCGGGTGTGAGAAATGGCAGCTGAAGGCACCGCTAACCGGATTAGGGTGCCGGATCTCCGCCGGAAAGTGCTGCTGTGATGCAATGCTGAGAGGCTTGGCGGTCTTCATGCCGAAAACCACGGGCAGGTGGTCGGACATGCCGTACAGGGCGTCGGCTACGTTGGCAGGCACACTGGCATTGGCGGGAGGTGCATTCACCGAGGTGTTGAAGTGCAATCCGTCCTGTCCGACCGCCTGGTAGGTGGACGCTATCCCCATCAGGCCGCGGCTGCCCGACATGATGGCGTTGGTGGCAAGGATGAAGTCGAAACGGTCGTCGAGCCCGCCGCTGGCAGCACAACCATTGCTTCCGGCATGGGTCGACTGGGTGTGGATGTGGGCGAAAAAGACGTTGTTGTTCCAGTCGCCGGGACTGTCCACCGGGTCATGGAAACGGATTTCGGCATTGGGGTAGTTTGTCAGGTTCTGCCAGGCCTGTTCGCTGCTGCGGTAGAGGTTAAAATCGCCGCACATCACGATGTTGCCGTTCAGGTTCTGGGCATTCATGTAATTCATCAGGCTCTGCGTCATCTGGGCGCGTTTCTGTTCGTCGCTGCTGCCCGATCCTGCCTTCAGATGGGCCACCACCGCCGTCAGGAAAATGGTGTCTGCCGTGCTGCCCAGGTCACTGGTCTTCAGGTAAAGCTTGTAAAGGTTGATGTCGCGAAGGTCATTGATCACCACATCCTGCGACAGCAGGCCGACCCGCAGCGGATCATAATACAGCATATTGGTCAGATCGCCGTTGGAATAATTGGTCGGCTGCGCCCTTGCGTAAGTACGCTGGCCTGCCGCGTTCAGGGCCGAGTCAAGCAGCCGCTGGGCATTGGCCGTACCGGGTATCATCTCACATACGGCAAGGATGTCGGGGTTCACATAAGCCATGATGCTGCGCATATGCTGGTCTTTCAGGCTGATGTTGTTGTTGCTCTCGTCGCAGACCGAATAGGGCAGCCCGTAATACAACAGGTTGTACGACATCACCCGCAGGGTGTCCTGGGGGAACAGGTGGCCGCATGCAGGTAACAACAGGATCAGCAGAATGACTGACCGCAGGGCTCGATGGTGTAATTTCGTCTCTGTCAAATTCGGAAACTTGCCGGAACATCCGGGATTATTTATGAAACTTCCTGATAAACTCCTCCACTTCGGGTACACCGCCCTGGTAGACCAGGTAGCCGTTATAGGGTTCCCTGGGGGTGATCTCGTCGTTGACGGGGGTGAGCATCAGCCGGCGCACCTCCTGAGGGTCGTCTGTTTGTCCGAGGGCCCATCCCAGCTTGATGTAGGCAGCTTCCGGCAGCATATTCTCTGCAGGGATGATCCCCTTGGCCATCAGGTCGCGCCCGGTATCGTACACAAACATATGCACATAACCCCAGAGGGTTTGGACGGTCATGTACATATGCACTCCTTTTTCGGCTGCCCTCACGATGGCGGGGTAAAGGGGCTTGTTCACATGTCCCAGGCCGGTGCCGGCGATCACGATCCCGCGGTAACCGTTTTCCACCAGGGAATCGATCATGTCGGGCTGCATGTTGGGGTAGTAATAGATAATCGCCACCTTTTCCTCAAAGTAAGGCAGAATACTCACGTTGCGGTCCTTGCGTCTGTGGTTGTAAAGGGGTTTGATGGGTTTAACCCCTTTGCGCGTCACGGTGGCCAGCGGGGTGTCGCCCAAAGTGCGGAAGGTGGAACGGTAGGAACTGTGCATCTTCCTCACCCTGGTACCGCGGTGAAGGAAACCGTATTCGTCGGAGGTGGGGCCGAACATGCATACCATCACCTCGGCAATGTCGCCGTGGCCGGCAGCCGTGCAGGCATGCATCAGGTTGAGGGCGGCGTCGGAACTGGGCCGGTCGGAGGAACGCTGAGAACCCACCAGTACGATGGGCACCGGAGCGTTCTGCACCATAAACGTCAGCGCTGCCGCCGTGTGGTGAAGGGTGTCGGTGCCATGACCGATCACGATACCGTCTGCCCCCTTTTCGATCTCCTGCCCGATGACCACCGCCAGCTTTTTATACTGTTCCGGTCCCATGTTCTCGCTGAATACCGCGAAGATCTTCTCGGTAGTCAGGTTGCAGATGTCGGCAAGTTCAGGGACTGCCCCGTAAAGTTCCCCGGGGCTGAACGCGGGGATCACCGCCCCCGTCCTGTAGTCGAGCCGTGAAGCAATGGTACCGCCCGTGCCGATCAGCTTGACATTCGGCCGGCCGGGAGAATAGGGGAACTCCTTCTCCGGGATCTTGTACACCGCCTTCTTATACCCGGTTTCCTGCATGTCAGTCACCGTCCTGATGTCGATGCCGACATTATATCCGGTGGGAATCTTCATCACGATATGCTGGTCGTCGTCGTTTTCGGAACGGGGCAGTATCGTCCCGCGGAAAACCCCGCGCGTGGTGTTGATGCTGGCCTGACCCCATACCCTGACCGAGAACTTCTTCAGTATCTCCAGCGCATCGCCCTTGTATCCCTGGAAAAAATCTTCACTCATTGTTCTGTCTTTTACTGCTTTACAATCTTTCCGAGTTCTGCCAGGGCCATGTTGCCCAGCGCCATGGTATGCAATTGTCCCATGATCCAGCGACCCTCCGCCTCCCTGTCGTCACGGTAACGGATCTGTGCATACTTGGTCCTGAGAAAAGGTATGGGTGAAACAATGTCCTGTTTTGGTATTTTCTTGAATTTCAAGCTTGTGAGTATGGATTCGAAATCCATCTTAGGATGTTCGTAAAGCAGGGGAAGCATTTTACGGGTGAGGGCCAGGTCAAGTTCCCGGTCGAGCAGGAAACGGAAAAGATCGTAGATCAGCCCGTAATGAAACTCCCGGCCGCGGGTGTAGTGTCCTTCGACAAATTTCAGCCTGTGACCGAAGAAAGTTCCGGCAAAGGAAGGTTTCACTCCCAGCTCTTCCACGATACGTTTGATCTCGGGGTAAAGGTTGTTACGGAAAAGATAGGTATATGTGTCTTCTGGGATATCCCATTTCCTGAACTGGTGGTAGCGGTCTATGACTTCATCGGGAAGATCTTCCCCGAGCCTGCTGATGTGCTGGTCTTCCAGCGGGATGGGCGGGGAGTCGGTGTCGGGGTACATGCGGTCGGCGCCGGGCAACACCCTTTCAAAAATGGTGGTACCGTCGATGAAGGATTTTCTGGTTTCGTTGGGAATGCCGCGGAAGGCCATCAGGCAGCGTTCTTCGATGGTTTCCAGGGCAGTGGGGATGTCTTCGGCGGGCCCCCAGACGACGATCTGGGCATCTTCGGGTGCGGCTCCGAGGATTTCCCTGATTTTATCGAAATCCTGCCTGCTGATTTCAGCTTCGAAAGCTTCCGAATGGGTCATGTTGGGCTTTTCGATGCAGGCGATCACTTTCAGGCGGTCGCTGATCTCATCGGCAAACATCTTACCGGGTTGTGTGAAGTGGGAGAGGGCTCCCTGAAAGCCCGGCAGGTTGACGGCGATGAGTCTGTCTTTTGCTTTTTTGGCCTGGACGATGGGTGGGTGGGTAAATTTAAAGGAATGAAAATGAAGGGCTTCATGATGAATTTTCCATCCGGAGAAATCCGGCATGGCCTTCAGCAGCTTTTCCCGCAGCAGCAGCAGCGACCACTGACGGAAACATTCGTTATGGGTCAGTTCGGGTATCCAGCGCGTATGCGATACCCCTTTGATCTCCACGCGGGTACCTCCGCGGCAGCTCACATTCACGTCCTGGCGGCCGGAACCGATACCGGTACGTACGTTCCCGGTGCTTCTTGCCAGGAAGCGGATATAGTCGCAGGCTTCTTTCACCTCATCGGGATTGACCATGTCGGGGTAGGTGACCGTTTCGATCAGGGGCATGCCGAGCCTGTCGGTTTTATAGATTCTCCAGTGTCCGACATCGGAAATCTCCCGGCAGGAGTCTTCTTCCAGACTTAACTGTATCAGTCTGACTTTCTTATGTTTCAGGGGGATTTCTCCTTCCACCCCGATGATGGCGGTTCGCTGAAAGCCGGTTGGGATGCTTCCGTCGAGGTATTGTTTTCGGGTGATATGGACTTCACCGACGATATTGAGTTTCGACAGCAGGGAGATCCGGATGGATATGTCGAGGGCTTCGCGGTTGACGGGGAAGGGCGGGGTGTCGTCAACCTCATAGGTACAGGTGGTTTCGTTTTTTACCCGGTAGATGATGTTCTTGCGGGTCTTGAATTCCATCAGGGCGGTACCGTCATATTCTCCCAGTTCGCTGAGGGTGGGGCGCATATGGCGGATCACCTCTGCATCGAAGATGTGGTCTTCGTTGTAAATGCCTCCGGGACAGTGGCAGAATAGTTTTTCTTTGGTGAGGAGCTGTTGGTGCACCTCGAGGCCCGACATGAATCCGATGCGGTCGTAGGTTTCCTGGGTGGCTTCTTTGCGGGGGACGTATCCGGCTTCTCTTTTGGTTTGTTCGTAGTTGGCTGCCGGGTCAAAATCAGTTTGGGTCATGATGTTACAGTCTTTTAATACGCCCACTTTACATAGATGGCTCCCCAGGTGAATCCGCCGCCAAAGGCGGCCAGGATGAGGTTGTCTCCTTTATTGAGCCGGGGTTCCCATTCCCAGAGGCAGAGAGGAATGGTGCCATTGGTGGTGTTCCCGTAACGGTGGATATTGACCATGACCTTTTCGGGTGGCAGTCCCATCCGTTTACCGGTGGCATCGATGATGCGAAGGTTGGCCTGGTGGGGTACCAGCCAGGCCACGTCATCCGGACCCATGCCGTTTCTCACCATCACCTCATGGGCGGTGTCGGCCATACGGGTGACGGCAAATTTGAAGACGGCCTGGCCTTCCTGGTAAACGTAATGTTCTTTGTTGTCGACAGTTTGATGGCTGGCGGGTTTGAGTGAGCCGCCGGCTTTCTGGTGAAGGTGGATGCGACCTGAACCGTCCGACTGCAGGATGGAGTCCATGATGCCGTAGCCTTCGGTGTCGGGTTCCAGCATAACGGCCCCGCAGCCGTCGCCAAAGAGTACACAGGTTTGCCGGTCGGTGTAATCCACGATGGACGACATCTTGTCGGCACCCACAACCAGTACTTTTTTAAACTTACCGGATTCGATGTACTGGCTGCCGGTGATCAGGGCGTAGATGAAGCCTGAACAGGCCGCGTTCAGGTCAAAACTGAAGGCATTTTTAATACCGGCCTTGTCGGAAATAATGTTGGCCGTGGCAGGATATACCATGTCGGGGGTCACCGTGGCACAGATGAGCAGTTCCACCTCATCGGGCCGGGTGCGGGATTTCTCCAGTACCCCTTTCACCGCCTCAACCGCCATGTCGCTGGTGGCGAGACCTTCCCCCTTGAGGATTCTTCTTTCCATGATGCCTGTCCTGGTCATGATCCACTCATCCGTGGTATCAACCATTTTTTCAAGCAATTGATTGGTGAGAACAAAGTCAGGGGCATAGCCCTGAACGGCAGTGATGGCAGCTCTGAGTTTTGTCATGCTAGTAGTGCGTTTGATGGTTTTTTCCTAGGCTCCGATTGCGGTGATTTGACGGAAAGATTGCTTGATTTTCTGATGCAGCCGGGCTTTGGCAGTGTCCCTGGCCAGCAATATCATGTTTTTGACGGCAGTGGCGCTGGAGATTCCGTGGCCGAGCACCACGGATGCGTTGATCCCCAGGATGGGACTGCCGCCATAGAGTTCGTAGTTGAGACGCTGCAGGAAAGGATCGTGCAGTTGCCTCTTGGCAGTGATACGGTACATGGCTTCGATCAGTTTGATCACCACATTGCCGGTGAAGCCGTCGCAAACGATGACATCGGCTTTGTTCTTGAAAAGATCGCGGGATTCCAGGTTCCCGACAAAACGGATGTTTTCGGCGCCTTTCAGCATCGGATAAACCGTCTGGCACAACAGATTGCCTTTTTCTTCCTCGTGGCCGATGTTCAGCAGACCCACGCCAGGGTTCTTGATTTTGTAGACATGGCGGGCATACAGGGATCCAAGGATGGCAAACTGGTAAAGGACGTCGGGTTTGACGTCCGGGTTGGTACCGATGTCAAGCAACACACTGATCCCGCCGTTTTCCTGCGGAAGCAGGGTGGTGGTACAAGGCCGGATGACGCCCTGGATGGTGTTGACCGAATAGATTGAACCTACCAGCATGGCCCCGGAGTTTCCGGCGCTGCAAAATGCATCTATCTCTTTATGCTTAAGTGCTTTAAATCCGAGGACAATGGACGAAGCCGTCTTTTTTGTAAAGGCTTTGATGGGATGATCTCCCATACCGATCACCTCGGTGGAAGTCACGATGTCGAATGTTCCTGCAGGCAGTTTTTTCTTTTTGAGGAACTGACGGATGATGCTTTCCTCTCCGAAAAGCACGATACGGTGATCGGTCTTTTCATCGCCAGGCCTGCTGGTGTGAAGTGCATGGTGAGCCAGCAGTGCTCCGGAAAGTGTGGCCTCCGGAGCAAAGTCCCCGCCCATTACATCGAGTCCGATCCGCATCGGGTTTATTTTTGTTTTACCTCGGCAACTTCAATGGCCTGTTTGCCTCTGTAATAGCCGCATTCGGGACATACTTTGTGATACTCGACTGCAGCGCCGCAGTTCGAACAGGTCGACAATGCGGGCAGTTCGGCCTTGTAGTGGGTCCTTCTTTTTTTGCTTCTGGTTACCGAGTGTTTGCGTTTTGGATGTGGCATGACGTTAATTAATTGATTTCAGTCTCATTATTATCCTTAAAACTTCCTTTTAATGCGTCCCATCTGGGATCGGCGGCCGGGCGGGGCCTGAGGGATTCGAGTTTCGCCAGGATATCCGGATTACAGCTTTCCCCGGAATCACCTCCCGGATGTATCCGCTGGTAAGGTAACGAAAGCTGGATCACCTCATACAAAATCTGCTTCAGATCGTATCGATGCTCCGTCCGGGGAATGATGATCACATCTGCACTTTCCTCCCTGTATGCATCTCCGAATTTTACATATAATACTTCGCGCCCCTCAAAAGCCAGGTCGAAATAATCAAGGCAACGGTCACAGGGTACATTCACAGTGCCTTTCACTTCAACAGAAAACACCAGCATGCGTTCCTGCTTTTCCATTTCAACCAGTACGGAAATATTCCCATCCCTGATCCCACTGTCCTCAAACGCCTCAAAGAACGACTTACCGATCTGAAAATCAAACGAGTGATTTCCCAGGGCCAGGCCCGAGAACGGTATGACAAACTGCTCCGGCAATCCCATGTCCACCTGTCATTAAAAGGGCGGCAAAGTTAAAAACTTTTTCGGAATTGAAAAAACTATTTGAAAGCCTTCTCCGGCAGCCCGTCACCTTCAAACGACAGCCGCCTGAAATAATCCGGTACTTCCTTTCCTTCAAGCACATCCACATAAAGCCTGGCAAGATACTGCCCCAGCATAAAGCCCTGTCCCCTGAGACCCGTGAAGAGTCCGAGCGCCGGATCGATAAACATGCGCGGTTCCACGTAATATCCTGCCCAGATGGCCTGGAATCCCACCGACGAAAGCCCGGGAAACCAGTCGACAAATACCTCGGATACAATTTCCAGAAAGTCCTTCGAGTTGATTTTGATGTTTTTATCAGTTTCAAGGGCTTCGGTTCCGGGCGAGGCGCAACCGATGATCTGGCCGGTTTCACCCAGTTGCTGTCCGTAAACGGCGGTAAACCCTTTGTAACGCCTGCGGTCTATGACCATATCCAGGGGGGTGCCGTTCATTCCCATCATGGGCAGACGCCTGGTGATAAAGGCCTGGTGTTTCACCGGGTACAAACCTGTTTCTATGCCGAGCTTCCGGCTGAACGCTTCGCCTTCCGGTCCCAATGCATTGATGAACAAGGGACTGTGAAATTCCACATATTGATTCTCATGGTCAATCGCCAGGGCAATATAATGCCCGTTTTCACGGCGGACATCCACCAGCCTGCAGTCTTCCCAAACGCTGCCCCCATGGTCTATCCCGATACGGCGGATCAGGTCGATCACCCGTCCCGGAGTCGCCTGCCAGCAGTCCCTGGTGATCTGGGCCGCAAGATAATGTGTCAGGCCGGGATTGAAATGTGCCGAGATTTCTTTCGTAAAGTCTTTCGGATCAACCATATAGGCATCAGACCAGGACATGGCTGCTTCCAGGGCTTTCAGGGTGGCTTCGTCGTGGGCAAAATTCACATAGCGGATCGGCCGGTACTGTATGTCTTTATATGATTGTAACTCCTTAAAGATCTCCAGGTTATGTCTGGCGATGTCGGATATCTCGGGCAGGCTGAAGGCCGGTCTGCCACCGGCGATATTTCTCCAGGAAGCACCCCGGCCAAAATTCAGCAGTACGGGTTTCCGTCCGGCCTCCGCCAGGTAACGGAACAGGGCGCTGCCTCCGATGCCGCCGCCGGCCACCACCACCCCGGTTTCTATCTTTTTCGGCGTGATGCCGTCGGGCAGTTGGATCTCCTCCCGTTGCGGACGAGGGTATAATTCCCCGAGGCTCAGCTGGTTCGACAGGGGGCCCCGCGGTGTGGCCTCTCCCACAATGGAAATGCCGGAACCGTAAAGCGTCAATTTCAGCCGTCGGATGCAGCGCTTTCCGCGGCAGGCGCCCATGCCCAGCCGGGTGGTATGCTTCACCTCATCCACAGAAATAAATTTCCGTTCCCCGATGGTCTCCATGATCTCATCAAGGGTCACATCATCACAGTGGCAGACATAGGTCTGGGAGGCAACGGAATTCGTATATTCCTCAAATTCAAGATCATCCGGATAATCCGTTCTCGCAATGAAACCCCTTACTTCCATCAGATCGGCCCCATGGATGTCATTTGCTTTCACCCGTGCGATGTTGGTTTTGTTTGGTTTCCGCAGGATACGCTCCACCATGCCTTCGCCCAGTTTGCGGCCGTTGTTGTCGACAAGGTATACGGCCGACTGCTCCTTCACTTCATATTCCACCGGTAGGAACAGCCAGTCCTTTTTGGTGCTGTAGCCGAAGATTGCCAGGCCCGGGCACTGGTAAACACAGTCCATACATCCGGTACATTTGTCGAAATCGATCTCCGGGATGGTACTGGTGGAGGATTTGGTGATGGCGCCGTGCGGACAGGCAAATGCACAGGGATTGCAGGCAAATCCGTAGAGACAGTCGATCAGGACAAAGGGCCTGCTGTCCATCCTTTCAGGGGACGGCCGGAAGGGTTCGTCCTGGATCTTCAACGGATGTTGCTGCGAATCAATGTATTCTTTGGAGATACTCAGGTAATCGTCGTAGTGATACTTTTCCTGCATTTCTTCCAGGATCTCGAAGGCGACCTGTTTCCCCCTGACCACGGCGCTGGTTCCTTCACCGATACGGATGGCGTCGCCGGCACCGTAAACATGACGGCCGAAGATCTCCTGTCCTTTGATCAGCAACTGGTCGTCGGGGACCAGCCCGGTGCATATGTTGATGGCATCGATGCCTTTCAGGATCTTTTCCGTTCCGGGAATGGGACTGAAGTTTTCGCTGCGGGCGATCACTGCGCCGGTAATGCCGGTATGGTCTGCGTTTGGGATTGCCTTCAGCAGGAGATGGGAGGTGATGACGGGTATCCCCAGCCTGCGCACCCTGTTGGCCTGTACGGGGAATCCGCCTTCGCGCGGCTGGGCTTCGATGATGGCCCTCACCCGGGCGCCTGCCTGCATGAGCTGGTATGAGGTGAGGTAACCGATGTTGCCGGCGCCAACCGTGAGTACTTGTTTGCCGAGCAGGGTGAACTCCATATTCATCATCTTCTGCACCACGGCCGCCGTATACACCCCGGGCAGGTCGTCGTTCTCGAAGGTGGGCATGAAAGGCACGGCACCCGTGGCCACCACCAGGTAGCGGGCATCCACGTAATAGATTTCCTCTGTCTGTATGTTTTTAACAGCCAGCCGTTTGCCTTCAAGGATGTCCCAAACCGTGGCATTCAGCAGGATGCCGTCCAGTTTCTCTCCGGCCAGGGTGTTGGCGATTTCGAAACCGCGCATGCCGCCGAACTTTTTTTCTTTTTCGAAGAAGAAGAACTGGTGGGTTTGCATGAGAAACTGTCCGCCGATCTTTTCGTTGTTGTCGATGACCAGGTTACGGATGCCGTGAAGGTTGAGCGTTTCGCGGCAGGCAAGCCCGGCCGGACCGGCGCCCACGATGGCCACCTCGGTATGGAAGACCCGGATGGCAGAATCCTTGCGGTAGGGGATGATACCGGGGATGTAATCGTGAGAAATTTCCGAAACTTCCTTCACACCATCCACCTTGGTAATACAGATCCGTTTGATCTGGCCGTCGACCAGCATTTCGCAGGCGCCGCACTTTCCGATGCCGCATTCGAGGCTTCGGTTACGGTCGCGCAGGCTGTGGCTGTGGACGGGATAACCCGCCTGGTGGAGGGCGGCGGCAATGGTAAAGCCTTCTTCGGCCGGAATGCGTTGCCCGTTGTAAAGGAAGGAGGTCATCCTTCCGGTCTTGATCTCCAGGATGGGATGCTGTTCAATCTTGTTCATGGCAGTGAATTTAGTAAGGATAGGAAAACAAGTGCAAAAGTACCGAAAAGGGAAATACAAGCGATTACACAAGCGGCAGGAAGCAGGAAGGATGAATGTCTAAATGTGAGGTAGAAAGGGTGGCAGTTAAAGCGCGAGATGTTACTGAAGTAGGTTGTTTCATTAATGGTCCACAGAACATCAGTTTAAATTGTCATTCTAGTTTTATGTCCGATAGGAAAAGACAATTCATTTTATGATAACAATTTTTTGACATTCGATGCTTCCATGGTGGGTTTGAATACAAACCTGATATACTCCCGAAATGAATTCCTGGGTAGAGAGGGAGAACTGTTTTTCTGTAAGTGTGAAATTCGTTGATGATATCACTTCTCCTAAAAGATCAAAGATGAACAAAGTAGCAAACTCATCTTTTGGATTATCCCATAAGACATTGATTGAGTAGGTTGTTGGATTTGGGACAATATTGAAGTTTTCAACGACACTTAAATGTTTAAGTTTTGGCATCTGAATTTCTGAACCGGAAATTGACTTGGCGTCTGTTCCGGTTATGGCAGTTTCCTGTAGCGTGAAGGACTGTTGCAAAACATCCCGGCCGATTGTGGCACGGAGCAATATGATTGGGGTATTGGCTGCCAATTCAACAGCTTGAATGCTACTCCAACCAAGACGAATTTCTCCGGGTTGGTGGTTGATCTGTAGGATTGAGTTCGCATCTGAATCCGTAAGTTGCACAGGTATTATCTCATGAATTTGATAGTCGTCCACATTGTAATTCATGCACAAGGAAACAGATCCAATGGCCTTTTCCGATTGAAGAAAGACCGGTATATCCACGACTTTCCCGCTTGTGTAGAATAGTTCACCTTTCACAGCCGGGAGTAATTTCATATGCTTCATTTTAACCAGTGGGATAAAAGAGCAGTTAACATCCCCGTAACACAAGCATGACAAGCTGCAATTCAGAGGAACACTAGTGTTAAGCTCTACAACCAGGGTGTCAGAGACCCAGTCACCCACATCGAAGGTATCGATCAGGCCTACATATCGCCTCAACGCCAGCAGGGCATCCACGGAATTGATCCCAAAAACACCATTCAGGTCTGCGGCCAATAAAGGCAGTCCTGTAAGACTGCTGATCTGAACATAATGGTTCATGATCACCAGTGCATCGGCAGCATTTATCCCTCCCGGCTCGTTATCTGTTACCGATATAAGCTTGTAGTTTCCATATGGAATCCGGTCAAGGTTAAAACTTCCGTCCTGTCCGGAGACAGATTCTGCGAAAACCAGGTTGTTTTTCAACAGCCTGAGGATGACCCCGGGCATGGCTGTGTTGGTTTGGTTCAAGTATGAAATATTACCATGAATTTCAGAACACGAATCAATATCTACAATGCCATTTAGGAAAGCAGCATCAAATGGGATACCCATATTATTCAGGATAATACTGGCAGTATCGAAAAGGATGGTGCCAGAGAAGCTGCTTGATGTAAAGTGAAGAAGCAAGAGGGTATCCGATAATATTGTCAGCGGATTGGTGGCAGAACCTGTTACCTGAAGTCCTGTGTTATTCATAGCTATATTAAGGTATTCAGCCTGAATGTAAGGGCTTGACACCTGGGAGAAGGAAAGAAAGGCTGTGTCATAATGAAGGATAAACTGGAAGGTATCCATGGCCACAATATCCTTAGCAATAATGGGAAGCATGATATTGCCGGCGCACTCCTGTGTTTCAGGAATACTAATTTCCGGCTGACGGTATATGATAAAATCGTCACTTTCATCACTGATCTGGTTATCGCTGAGACAATGTATCCTAATTCTGTAGTCATCACCTGAGCAGACATCTGGAATGGTAACAAGGCGATAACCGTAATTCAGGACACTGTCTTCAAGTATTGCAATAACGCTGTCTGCTTTAACGAGCAAGATGTTGATCAGGCAACCGCAATCGTTGTTCCACTGGATAAACACCTGTTCATTGATCCTGAAAGCCTCATTTCCTGTCGGATATATAAGCCTCATCATAGGCGTAGGCGCCACAATGATATCGAGTGGGGGCGAAACAAAACTATTGTTACCTGGAATCTGGTTGCAGGAATTGAAAGCGGAAGCTGTCAGTGAACCGCTGACGGCGTTAAAGCCAAAAGAGATACTAATTGAAGTGTCTGACAAATAGTTTAATGTGGTACCGTCACCGGAAAATTCCCAGGTAAACCCGCTTGCATTTTCTATCATGGAAGTATAATAGACGTGAACTTCACCCGGATTTACGGAATCAGGTCCGCTAATCAGACCGGCCTGTCCGGGTGCAGCTAAAATCTGAATACTTCCGTCTGAGAAATTGGTTGACAGTGGGTATTGGTGAATATCATAAACTTTACTGTCAGTAGTTACCCAGGAAAGGTTGCTGTACCCGCCGTTGCCAGTAAAACTGAGACAGAAAAGGGTATCACTTTCTGCATCAAACTGGGTGTCGCTCTGGTAGTATACATGTATCTGATTCAGTGAATTTTCCGTAATGAAGTTGCCATGTCCTGCAAGAAGGGGGTTGATGTTGCTGATTCCTGTAAATTCAAATATTGTAGTGTCGTATTCCATGTTAAATACCAATTCTCCGAGGCAATTAATCCTGGAGTTCATGACAGGAACCAGGATCTCATCCGGACAGGCCTCAACATTGGCTATTGAGACTGAGATATTGGAAATGATATTAAAGGGATCTTCGCTGGTCGTGAATATTGTTGAGTCGTCAATGCTTGTTATCCTGATCTTGAGTTCGTTACCTGCTGGAAAGCTGTCGTCCAGGTACCAGATAAATTCCCCGTCGCTTTCAGTGGAACCCACAATTGGTAACAGCAGCGTATCAGCACGCAAAAGGTCAATGCTCACATTCTCATCAATATTATCCCACCATTGTACGGAATAGTTCTGACCATTATACAGCGAATCACCACCGTCAGGGCTTGTAATTGTTATCACTGGCAGAATCACAGGAATCGGAGGTTTGATTGTGAACATTTCTGATGATTGATTTAATACAGCATGTTGGGTACTGGTAATTTTGATCGTATAATCATTACCGGTAGATAATGTACCAGGAACAGTCCAGAGGTAGGCTCCGTCACTGGGGGTATTCAGGACGACGGTTGCCACCAGACCATACGAATTATAGAGATGTATATCCACATTTTCATCAAGGTTGTCCTGCCATTCAATACTCAGGTGTTGCCCTTTCCTTACAATCATTCCCGCATTTGGACAATTAAAGTAAATTTCTTCATTCACGGTAAAATTAGAATTGCTGTAATCTCCGGCCGAAGATCCATGAACCCTGATCTTGTATTCAATATCAGCGGCCAGATCGGGCGGGACAGTCCAGTTGTAAAAGCCTGAGGAAGGAGTAGAGCTGATGATGGTCTGGTAAAGCGCGGATTCCCTGTAGAGGCCTATCGTTACATTCTGTGCGACGTTTGTGTTATAACTGATTGTATAACTCTGACCAGGTTTGAGCGATTCTCCCCCGTTCGGAAAGGTAACACTCAGGTAAGAATTGCCGTAAGGTTGCATAGGAATGGCACTGAGGCTGGCATCCTGTGTGGCATTGCGGCTTGCCACAAGGAGATCGCCCTGTTTCAGGTAAATCTCTATCTTGAAATCATATGAGTTGGCCAGAGGTATTAATGCGTTGATTACCAAGTTGTGATCATCAGATTGATTCAATGTTATTGTGTAATAGGGTGTCTGATATAGAAACGTATAAGAAGATGCGGAATGAAGTTTAGAGTAAATTTTTGCATATATCGTTTGGTTTAGAGCATTGGTGTTTGGGTTCCAATGCAGTTTAAATCTTTCATAAAAACTGTTCGAGTTGAGGTCTATTTTATCTGTTACCCATGCATCTGCAATTGAGAACTCGGTGTTCTGCAGTATAGTGAAATTGCTGTTGCTTTGATCTGACAATGATATGCCTGATATCCCGGAAATTTTGATTCTATAGTCATTTGCAGATGGGATGGATGAAGGTACGATCCATCCAAATGTACCGTCATTTTCAGTCGAGGTACTGATGGTAGTGTAAAGGATTCCGGCCTTTAACAATTCAATCTTCACATTGCCAGGCATATTCGAATTCCAGTTCATCATGACATGGTCACCTGCAAGCAAGTATTCACCACCGTTCGGAGACAATACCTCCAGCGTGGGTTCATAAGCCTGTAGTGGTATAGCCAGAAATGGGCTGGTTGGATATATCCCCTGAGCGGCAACTGCTGAATCATTGCACTTAAAATCATAGGCCGTCAGATAAAACTGATACAGACCTGCATTATCACTGGGCGCAAAGATGGTTATGGACTGATCATCATAAGTGCTGCCCTGTAATGTGTAATAAACAGAAGAATACGGAATACAATAAGGTGTTCCTTTTTTCTTGATTTTGACATCAACCCTTATGTTTTTGCTTCCTATCGCTACGTTCGCGTCCCAGTGGAGTTTGACTTGTTCGTAAGCGCCATTCCCGTTTAGATCGATCATGTCAGTCATCCATGCATTGCTGAATGAAACAGGATTTTTATAAATGGAAAAGCATGTGTCGCTGATATCGTAAACATCCGGATCGTATAGAGACCTGACTTCAATTTGAAAATTGTTTCCACTGCAGGTAGCGGGTATTCTGAATGTGAGTAAAGGGATGATCCCATATATAGTGTCCGCGATAGTGGCATACCGCTGGCCGTCTTTCAGAAGGCAGACACTGTAGTATTCAAAAGCATTGACACTGAGATTGATGTTGATACAGTCCCCGGCTTCGTATGTGTTGCCGCCATTTGGTGAAATGACCTCCGGCGGATTGAGTATAATAAAATCTCCATGACTGCCACTTGAACTCCGTTCAATAAAACCGGTGAACCCTCCGATAGTAATATAAATATTCTGCTTTACCATGATTCTGCCTCCATACGTGGCTGCCCAGCCGGGTATCACCCAGTGATAGGAACCGTTATCGGCGGTAGTATCGATCAATGTCCATGTGATACCCCCGTCATCAGAGAAATATATCTCTACGAAATCAGAGGGATTCTGGTAGTTTGACCAGCGTATATCTAAGGTTTGCCCGGTGTAATAAACACCTTCCCAGCTACAGATCATATGATCCTGACCGCCTTGCGGATTGAGGAGTTTTATTTTGTAGCTGTCCGGATTGCAAATGTATGGTCCGTCTCCCCCAGATACATCATTCCATCCCAAAACCGGGTTTATTGACTCTTCATCTCCATTATCTATGACCCTTATAATGAATTCGTCATCATAATTAGTAAAATAACCATAAGCAGCGACAGAATGCCCGTTAAGTTCAGGGAGGTATTCGGTGTTGTATGAAAAAACGAAAGGATATCCGGCATCAATATCATCCTTCATTCTATTGATATGCCAACCTAAAACAGCCGAACCTTCCCAGTTAGGACCACCATCCACACCAAATCCCCTGTCTTCTATATAATCTCTTATTCCACTATAAATATTCCATGGATATGTACCTCCAGAACCATCGGTTTGCATTGTTAAGCTCAATTCTTTCTGAGATCTTGAAACATGGCAATCCCAATCTTCATCCTGAATGTCATCATAGCGGGTATAATAATATTCATTCAGTCTTCCATATTTTGAACGGAAATACCAGTAGTTCACCACAACGGCACCGGCAGTCGGTGAGCAACCGAAGTGCCAGTCGAGGGGTCTGATATAACTTCCGCTGCCGAAAACATCTGCATCTTTAGCTTCCTTGCTTTCACCTTGCTGCATCGTAAGGATATTGTTTACATGCTTCCTGTTATGTTCTCTGATTCTATTCTTCTCCAGACCTGGGTCATTGCCATTCGCCAGTGCCACTGAATCGACCAATGCTCCTCTTCTCAGGAACTCTGAAGAAGCATATGCGCTGGCTTCAGGGAAAGAAAAGACCCTGTAGGGTGCTTCTCCTTCTACCAGGAAGGTGTCCGTTTCGCAGCGATAACAGTGCAGACGGTTGCGCGATCCCCCCTCATACAGGCAAACCAATTCCGGCTCCGAACAATTCGTATAGGAACGTATTAATGATTTCGTGATCCAACCGGAGGCGTAGAAATTTGAAACAGTGTTGCGTGAGGCACGAAAAACAGGTCTGTCATAAGAAGCAGAAATGTAATAAGATTTGTAGGGACCTGATGCTCCCAAACCGGGCTTTGGTAAATGTTTCTGAGACTGCACCCACGCTGCTACTGTTTGGTAGTCCGGGAAAGTATTGCCATCAATCCGGATGTCAACATCATAACCCGTAACCCATCCATTGAGGTCATAAACCGGAATAACAGAATGATTACTTCCAGGGCTTAAGCCTGCATATCTGAATGCAATTTTAACTGCCTCTTTTATACTTATGTCGGCCTTTTCGGGCAGCATTAAAGGAAATTCAATATTCCCCGGCTTCATTGAAGCAATGATGGTATTCACCATCGATATGCCTTTGATGAGCGGAAGAGGAGCTGTTGAAGCAGTTTCAAAATACCGGTGTTGAAATGATTGATCTTTATGGCTCAGAGGGAACCTGCCTTTTTCTCCATCATTCTGACCATAAAGGACCATGCTCTTGCAAAGCAAAAAAAAGACAAGATTCATTACCGGTAGTGAGCTGAAAATTGCTTTCATGATGTAAATGTCTTAGTGAACTATTTAAACTTGATTTAGAATCTATGCCGTCTAGAAATCTACTATAAGGTATAATTACCAAGCTTTTCAAAGAACTGTTCATAAAAAACATAAAGCTGGTGATCAAAAATAAATTTTTTACTATTAGAAGTCAATAGCATGAAAGTAGATTTTTTGAACCTATGATGATAATGCCGGCTTGTAGGTCATTATTCAATCAGATCTGTCACGCTACTTCACAGCTTAGTGAAAGCTAACCAGTTGCAATAACAGTATTTCAGATTCTGAGCAATGTGTACACTGATATTTCACAGGTCAAAAATTATGGTGTTTTCAATAACGTCGCTATCACTTTTGCCATACAGTTTCATTGTCAATCCTGCCTGATATGTATTCTTAAAAAGAATTCAGCAGATGTCTTTAAATTGTATGGAAACAAATCAATAATGGCATATTCTTTGCTAACTTCGTCGAAATTTTATTTCCATGAAGACAACAACTTTCCGTATCTTACTACTGATCAGTATGGTAGCCTTTACTTTCGGCTGTGGACGCCAGGTAACCAGGGTGGCTGCCGACAAGCAGATCGACCTCAGCGGCCGCTGGAACGATACCGATTCCAGGATGGTCGCCGAAGAACTTACCAAACAAGTGCTCGGTCAGCGATGGCTCCCCGACTTTATGCAGGCTCATGCCGGCAACAGGCCGGTGGTTGTGGTCGGCCTTGTCAGCAACAAATCGCATGAACATATCGATGCAGAGACTTTCCTGGCCGACATAGAGAAGGCTTTTATCAACAGCGGCAGCGTCAGGCTGGTACAGGCAGGCGAGAAAAGGGAAGAGCTTCGCCAGGAGCGCGGCGACCAGCAGCAGTTTGCCTCTCCGGAAACCATGAAGAAATGGGGTAAGGAACTGGGCGCCGATTATATCATGCAGGGCAGCATCAACTCCATTGTGGATGCCCATGGTAAATCAAAGGTGGTCTTTTACAAGGTCAATCTCCAGCTTACCGACCTCGAAACCAACGAGGTGGTGTGGATAGGGGACAAGGAGATCAAGAAGATGGTGAATAATTAGGTGGTGAAGGACATGCTTCGACTTCGCTCAGCATGACAAGGATAGGGAGACATGCTTCGACTCCGCTCAGCATGACAATGACAACTGATATGCATACACCATGAAGATTTTCACAAAGCATTTCTTCCTGCCTCCCCTGCTGCTGATGCTGCTGAGTGGCTGCGCCACCTATTACCAGAAGACACTTCGTTACCAGGAATATGTTCGGGAAGCGCAGTTCGACAAGGCAAAGGAATGGCTGGAAAAGGACAGGAAGGGGAAGCGGCCGCGCAACCTCCTGCTGCATGAGTTGAACCTGGGCTGGGTGAACTGGATCACCGGCCTGTCCGATTCTTCCAACCGGGCCTTGAACCGGGCCGACCTGATGATAGAGGATCAGCAGAAGCACTACGGCCTGGAAGCCCTCGCCCTGGTATCCAATCCGGGTGTGAGGCCCTATCAGCCGGAGGACTTCGAGAAGGTGATGGTGAATTATTTTAAGGCTGTCAATTATATCCGGCTTGGAAAGTATGAGGAAGCCCTGGTGGAATGCCGGCGCATCAACCTCCGGCTTAATGAGCTGAACGACAAGTACAAGGACAGGAAGAACCGCTATTCTTCCGACGCCTTCGCCCACCTGCTCATGGGCCTGGTATATGAAATAACCGGCGATCACAACAATGCCTTCATCGCCTACCGCAACGCCCTCGAAGCCTACGAAAAGGTGTATGAGGGAAACTTCGGGCTCGGTCCCCCCCTCCAGCTGAAAAAGGATTTGCTGCGTTCGGCCTCGCGTTGCGGATTTACGGATGAAGTCCGGTATTATGAGGAGAAGTTCGGGTTTCGCCATGAAACGGGCAGGGCGGCGGAAAGGGAGCTTATCTTTCTTTGGCATAATGGCTTTGGACCGGTAAAAGCGGAATGGAGTCTGAATTTTTCAAGCCTGGAGAAGGGTGATGGTGTCTTCACCCTGGCCGACGAGGAAGCAGGGATCTCCATCCCCTACCAGACGGCTGCCCTCAGTGAGCGGGAACAGGCCGCCTTGTCGGATGTGCATTTTCTACGCATCGCCTTCCCCAAATATGTCGACAGGATGCCCGTGTACACGGATGCCACCCTGCTTGCCGGCGAATCGGCCTATCCCCTCGAAATGGCCCAGAACATCCGTGAAATTGCCTTTAAAACCTTGCAGGACAGGATGTTTCGCGAGATGGGAACGGCCCTGTTGCGGCTGGCTGTCAAGCAAAGCATCGAAGCCACTCTGAAGAACAGCAAGAAAGAAGATATGCAGGGACTGGGGGCGGCAGTGAGCATCGTTAATGCACTGACGGAGAAAGCAGATACACGCAACTGGCAAACCCTGCCCTATGCCATTTCCTATGCACGCATCCCCCTGGACCTGACTGCCGATACCGTCAGGCTGAAAGTCAGGAATGCAAGCCGGGAGCAGGAGCAGGTCTTCAGCTTCCCCGATGACGGCCGGAAAAGCCTGTTCTTCGTTTTTTCCACGCTGGACTCGAACTGAGGTATGAAATCTGAAGCATGAGGTTCCTTGTGCAGCATGATTCAATTACGGTTTCATTATTTCTGATTACTCAATTTAAATTTGGTGCTTTCATAATTCCTGATTAATTACTACCTTTGCAAACCCAAAAACTGACACCGGACACCGGCACCCGCAGGTGCTGTTGACCATAGCCTGTCAGCCGGGCGTTTTGAACTTATTTGTTATATGAAGAAAGCCAATGTTCTTTTTGTCTCCCAGGAAATTACTCCTTACTTAAAGGAAAGTCAGCTTGGGATGATCGGGCGTTATTTACCGCAGGGGATACAGGAAAGAGGGAAGGAGATCCGCACATTCATGCCCCGTTTCGGAAACATCAATGAGAGAAGAAACCAGCTGCACGAGGTGATACGCCTGTCGGGTATGAATCTCATCATCGACGATACCGACCACCCGTTGATCATCAAGGTGGCATCCATACAGTCGGCCAGGATGCAGATTTATTTTATCGACAACGATGATTATTTCCAGCGAAAGTTCACCTTCTGGGATAAAAACAATAAGTTTTACGCCGACAATGATGAGCGGACGATCTTCTTCTGCCGCGGCGTGCTGGAGACAGTAAAAAAACTCAGCTGGTCGCCCGATATCATCCACACCCATGGCTGGATGTCGGCCCTGGTACCGCTTTACCTGAAACGATCCTTCCGCGATAATCCCATCTTTACCGATGCCCGTGTGGTGGTATCTGTCTATAATGACCATTTCGACGAGCCTTTTCATAAGGATTTTGTGAATAAGGTGAAATACGAAGGGATAGGCGAAAAGGACCTCAGATACTTTAAAAAGGGAAACTACGTTAACCTGATGAAATCAGCCATCGATCACAGTGATGCCGTGATCATCGGTCACCCCGACATTCACCCGGAACTCAGGGATTACATCGCGGAGCTCGACAAGCCTGTGCTGGACTACCAGAATCCGGAGAATTATATCGGGGTGTACAATGAGTTCTACGACGAGATCCTGGTCAGCGAGGCTGTAACCACTGAGTAATCCTAAACCGGGTAAATGTGAAGCTGCCTGCCTCCCGTAGCCTTGTTGCCGTATGTTTCCTGGCAGCCATGCTGCCATTCATGATCTCCTGCGAAAAAGACCCCGATGCCGTCGGACTGGAAGTTACACCCGTGCAGGACCAGCTTTACGTGGAAAGTGTCGACACCTTTACCATACAAGGCTATACCGTCGCCGAGGATTCCCTGGCATCCTCCTTCACTTCCCTCAATCTCTGCGGCTCTCATTTTGATCCTGTCTTCGGCAGGGTGACCGCCGGTTTTGCCACCCAGGTTAAACTGTCCTCGGTCAATCCGTCCTTCGGGGATAACCCGGTACCCGACTCGCTGGTGCTCGTGCTGGCCTACAACAGCTATTACGGGGATACCAGCAATATGCAGTTGTTTAATGTGTTTGAACTGGATGAGACACTCCTTACCGATACCACTTACTACTCCAATCACAGGGTGCAGCACCTCCAAACGGATTATGCACATCTTTCTTTTTATCCCAGGCCCACCGACAGCGTCCCTTACGATACCCTGAAACTGGCTCCCCAGTTGCGGATCAACCTGTCAAAGGTGTCGCCGGCCCTGGCATACAAGATCCTATACACTCCCTCGGATTACCTGGCCGATAACCTGAAATTCGTCGAATACTTTAAGGGTCTGTATGTAACTGCTGCCCCGGTTTCATATGGTGGCAGTATCCTGTATTTCAACCTGCTGTCATCCAATACCCGTCTCAAACTGTATTATCATAACGATGAGAACGATTCGCTGGTGTACAACCTGGTGATCAACGAGTCCTGCCAGCGCTTCAACCACTTCAACCACTACAACTATGATTATGCTTCCCAGGATTTCCGTAAACAGGTTATTTACGGGGATACAAGCCTGGGCGTCAACAAGATGTTCCTTCAGGGAATGGCAGGGACCAAGGTAAAACTTCGGCTTCCCCTTTTGAAAGCATGGGCAGCAGGACGTAAAATCGCCATCAATGATGCACAGCTGATCATTCCGGGCAATGAAGCGGAACCTGTGCTTACACCCATGACCAAAATGTTGCTGGTGAAGATCAATGAGAATGGCAGCATGTCGAACCTTCCTGATTATGCCGTGGGCGATTCTTATTTCGGGGGGGGCTACAACACCGGATCCAACGACTATATTTTCAGGATTACACAGCATATACAGGATATGCTTAAGGATTCGTACACGGATTACGGAATGTACCTGATGGCATCCGGGGCTGTCGTCAGGGCCAACCGCTTCATCCTGAACGGACCCGGGCATAGCCTCAAACCCATGAAATTACGCATCGTCTACTCCAGCCTGCCCTAAGCCCCCTCCCCAGTATAGACGCGATTTATCGCGTCTCTGCCAGAAAAAAAACACCACAGACGCGATTTATCGCGTCTCCATTCAAGACCAGTACCTTATGTGCGGAATCGTAGCATACCTCGGAAGGCGCCACGCCTACCCCATCCTGATGAACGGACTGTATCGCCTCGAATACAGGGGATACGACAGTGCGGGCCTCGCACTGCTCAACGACGACCTGCAGGTATACAAGACCAAGGGGAAGGTCTCCGACCTGGAGGCCTTTGTGAGCGGGAAGAATATCTCCGGATCGGTGGGGATTGCCCACACCCGCTGGGCCACCCACGGGGAACCCAACAACATCAATGCCCACCCGCATGTGTCGCCCAGCGGGAACATGGCCCTGATCCACAACGGCATCATCGAGAACTATGTGTACCTGAAAGAAGAGCTGATCCGGAGGGGGTATAAGTTCAGGAGTTCCACCGATACGGAAGTGATCATTCACCTGATCGAGGATTTCATGGTGAATGTGGAGGTTCCCCTTGAGGAGGCCGTCAGGATGGCCATGGACATGGTGATCGGGGCCTATGCCATCGTGGTGATCTCCAAACACGATCCGCATAAGCTCATTGCCGCAAGGAAAGCCAGTCCGCTCGTGGTGGGCATCGGTGACGGAGAGTTCTTTGTCGCTTCCGATCCCACGCCCATTGTGGAGTATACGAAAAACGTGGTGTACCTCGACGATGAAGAGATTGCCATCCTGGAACTCGACCAGGAGTTGAAGATCCGCACCATCCGCAACCAGGAGAAAGTTCCCTATGTCGAAAAGCTGGAAATGAACCTTTCCCAGCTTGAGAAGGGAGGTTTTCCCCATTTCATGCTGAAGGAAATCTTTGAGCAGCCGCGGTCGATCCGCGACAGCCTCCGGGGCAGGCTGAATGCAGCCCAGGGCGTGGTATACCTGGGAGGGATCAGGGATTTTGAACAGAAACTCGTCAATGCCGAGCGCATCATCATCGTGGCCTGCGGCACTTCATGGCATGCCGGCCTGGTGGGGGAGTACCTGCTGGAAGACATCGCCAGGGTGAATGTGGAGGTGGAGTACGCTTCCGAATTCCGTTACCGCAACCCCATCATCTGCGAAAAAGACATCGTAATCGCCATTTCCCAGTCGGGCGAAACAGCCGACACCCTGGCCGCCATCGAACTGGCGAAGCAAAAGGGCGCCACCATCCTTGGTATCTGCAATGTGGTGGGATCTTCCATTGCCCGCGCCACGCATGCGGGTTCATACACCCATGCCGGTCCTGAGATCGGGGTGGCTTCCACCAAGGCCTTTACGGCCCAGGTCACCATCCTTACCATGATGGCCCTGATGATAGCCGACAAGAAAGGGACCATCCGCCGTTCCAGGTTCCATCAACTGCTCAATGAGCTGGAGAAAATTCCATCCAAAGTGGAAAAGGCATTGTTGCTGAACGACAAGATCAGGGAGATGGCGGAGATTTTCAAGTCGGCCAGTAATTTTCTTTACCTTGGACGGGGCTACAGTTTCCCTGTTGCCATGGAAGGCGCACTGAAGCTGAAGGAGATATCATACATTCACGCGGAGGGCTATCCTGCTGCCGAGATGAAGCACGGGCCCATCGCCCTGATAGACGAAGAGATGCCCGTGGTGGTGGTTGCCACCAACAAGGAATTGTACGACAAAGTACTCAGCAACATCCAGGAGGTGAAAGCCAGAAAGGGCATCATCATCGCCCTGGTAAAGGAAGGAGACACCTCCGTGGCGAACCTGGCCGACTACGTGATCGAGCTGCCCGACACCGAGGAATCCCTCATGCCCCTGGTGGCCACCGTACCCCTTCAGCTGCTTTCTTACCACATCGCCGTGATGCGGGGCTGCAACATAGACCAGCCCAGGAACCTGGCCAAGAGTGTGACCGTGGAGTAGTTCCCAACGGGTGCATTCTGACCAGACTTTCTTTTTCCCCCAC